>Ga0310830_100041_pt1 | contig 280302 bp, 287 predicted proteins | sample WT_ome_5_FD_201301 | JGI IMG/M metagenome (GOLD analysis project Ga0310830, IMG submission 201301) | Sorghum-adapted microbial communities enriched on wild type (WT) sorghum from Joint BioEnergy Institute, Emeryville, California, United... ... | reverse complement strand
GCGGCAACACCTCATCAAACAACGACTCCACCTGACCACCCGACAGACGAAGCATCCACCCTCCAAACCACCCGATTTGCAGGGCGAATCATCGCCGTTAGCCCGGACGGACCCGCCGACTATTTCCCGGGGAAGTGTCTAGGGTCCGGGCGCGATGCCCAAGATCGTGACCCTGCCCGGCGACGGGATCGGACCCGAGATCATGGACGCGGCCGTCCGCGTCCTGCAGACGCTGGCTCCCGACATCGAGATCGAGGAGCACCTGTTCGGCGGCGCGGCGCTCGACGCCGCCGGCTCCTCGCTCCCGGACGAGACGCTCGCCGCGTGCCGCGGCGCCGACGCGGTGCTGCTCGCCGCGGTCGGCGGCCCGAAGTGGGACACGACCGACGCCACGGCCGACCGGCCCGAGCGCGGGCTGCTGGCGCTGCGCAAGGAGCTCGGTCTGTTCGCGAACCTGCGCCCGGTCCGCCCGGTGCCGGCGCTCTACGACGCCAGCCCGCTCAAGCGCGAGATCATCGAGGGCACCGACATGCTCGTCATCCGCGAGCTCACCGGCGGCATCTACTTCGGGGAGAAGACCCGCACGGCGACGAGCGCGAGCGACGTGTGCGCGTACACGACCGAGGAGATCGAGCGGATTGCGCGGGTCGCCTTCCGCGCCGCGCGCGCGAAGGTGACGAGCGTCGACAAGGCGAACGTGCTCGAGACCAGCCGCCTGTGGCGCGAGGTCGTCCGCGAGCTGCACGCGCGCGAGTTCCCGGACGTCCAGCTCGAGCACACGCTCGTCGACAGCACCGCGATGCAGCTCGTCTCGGCGCCGCGCCACTACGACGTGATCCTCACCGAGAACATGTTCGGCGACATCCTCAGCGACGAGGCGGCGATGCTCACCGGCTCGCTCGGGATGCTGCCGTCGGCGTCGCTCGGCGCCGAGGGCGACCCCGGCGTCTTCGAGCCCGTGCACGGCTCGGCGCCGGACATCGCCGGCCAGGGGATCGCCAACCCGCTCGCGATGTTCCTGAGCGTCGCGCTGATGCTGCGGCACGGGATTTCTCGTGAAGCGGAGGCCGCGGCCCTAGAATCGGCTGTGGATCAGGCCCTCGAACACGGCCTGCGCACCCGGGACCTCGGGGGTGACGCCACCACCGCCGAGGCGACGGATGCGGTGCTGGCCCATCTCGAAAGGACGTAGCGACGTGAAGCAGGCGGACCTCATCTGGATGAACGGGGACTTCGTGCCGTGGGATGAGGCCAAGGTTCACGTACTGACGCACGGGCTGCACTACGGCACCGGTGTGTTCGAGGGCGTCCGCTGCTACGACACCGAGATCGGCCCGGCGGTGTTCCGCCACCAGGACCACATCGACCGGCTCTACAAGTCGGCCGAGCTCTACTACATGCCGATCCCGTACGACCGCGAGCAGATCCGGCAGGCGACCCTGGACCTCATCGCGCGCAACGGGATGCGGTCCTGCTACATCCGCCCGCTCGTCTTCCGCGGCTACGGGACGATGGGCCTGTTCCCGCTCGACGCGCCGGTGGACGTCGCGATCGCCGTCTGGGAGTGGGGGGCCTACCTCGGCGACGAGGGCAAGCGCAACGGGATCCGCGCGAAGGTCTCGTCGTGGAAGCGGATCAGCCCCGAGTCGCTCATCCCGGCGGCGAAGGCGTCCGGCCAGTACCTCAACTCGATCCTCGCGAAGATCGAGTCGCACAAGGCCGGCTACGAGGAGGCGATCCTCCTCGACGAGCACAACCGCGTCTGCGAGGGGACCGGCGAGAACATCTACATCGTCCGCGACGGCAAGATCCACACGCCGCCGCTGACCGCGTCGATCCTCGACGGCATCAACCGCCGGTCGGTCATCCAGATCGCGCGCGACCTCGGGTTCGAGGTCGTCGAGCGCGACATCAGCCGCGCCGAGCTGTACCTGGCCGACGAGGTCTTCCTCACCGGCACCGCCGCCGAGCTGACGCCGGTGCGCGAGATCGACGACCACGCGGTCGGCACCGGCCGGCCCGGCGAGATCACGCGCGCGGTGCAGGACGCGTTCGAGGACGCGCTGCACGGCCGCTCCCAGCGCTACCGCGAGTGGCTCGACCCCGTGCCGGTGACGGCCACCACATGACGGTCGAGCTGTACGACGCCACGCTCCGCGACGGCATGGGCGGCGCGGGCATCAGCCTGACCGCCGAGGAGAAGCTGCGCATCGTCCGTCGCCTCGACGAGCTCGGCATCCACCTCATCGAGGCGGGCTTCCCCGCGTCGAACCCCAAGGAGGCCGAGCTGTTCGGCCTGCTCGAGCACGAGCCGCTGCAGCACGCCACGATCGCCGCGTTCGGGATGACCCGGCGCCGCGACGCGCGCGCCGACGAGGACGCCGGGCTGCGCGTCCTGGCCGAGTGCTTCGCGCCCGTCTGCACGATCGTCGGCAAGTCGAGCGTCCTGCACGTCGAGCAGGTCGTGCGGGTCACGCGCGAGGAGAACCTCGCGATGATCGCCGAGTCGGTGCGGTTCCTGCGCGAGCAGGGCAAGCGGGTGCTGTTCGACGCCGAGCACTTCTTCGACGGGTGGGCCGAGGACAGCGCCTACGCGCTCGAGTCCCTGCGCGCCGCCGCCGACGCGGGCGCCGAGCGCCTGGTCCTGTGCGACACGAACGGCGGCTCCCTGCCGTCGACGATTTCGCGCGTGGTCGGCGAGGTCCGCGCGGCGCTCCCGGACGTCCCGCTCGGCATCCACTGCCACAACGACACCGACTGCGCGGTCGCGAACTCGCTCGTCGCGGTGGAGGCCGGCGTCACCCAGGTGCAGGGGACGCTGAACGGCGTCGGCGAGCGGACCGGCAACGCGAACCTCGTCTCGATCATCCCGGCCCTGCAGCTCAAGCTCGGCCACGAGGTCATCACGCCCGAGCAGCTCAGCCACCTGACCGAGGCCGCCCACTACGCGGACGAGCTGTTCAACCGGGCGCCGGACCCGAACCAGCCGTGGGTCGGCAAGAACGCGTTCGCGCACAAGGCCGGCCTGCACGCCGCCGGGGTGCGCTCGGTCGCGCGGGCCTTCGAGCACATCGACCCGGCGCTCGTCGGCAACCGCAACGAGGTGCTCGTCTCCGAGCTCGCCGGGCGCGCGACCGTGCTCGAGAAGGCCGAGGACGTCGGCATCTCGGTCGACCCTGCGCGCGTGATCGAGCGCGTCAAGGAGCTCGAGCACCAGGGCTACCAGTTCGAGGCGGCCGACGGCTCGTTCGAGCTGCTCCTGCGCAAGGAGGGCGGCGCCTACGAGCCGCTGTTCCGCCTGGAGTCGTGGCGGTGCATCGTCGAGCAGCGCGCCGACGGCAAGGTCGAGACCGAGGCCACGATCAAGATCTGGGTCGACGGCGAGCGGTACGTGCGCACCGCCGAGGGCAACGGCCCGGTGCACGCGCTCGACGCCGCTCTCCGCGCGGCGATCACCGAGATCCACCCGCACCTGCGCGACGTCGAGCTCGTGAACTTCAAGGTCCGGATCCTCGACGAGACGAAGGGCACCGGCGCGGTGACGCGGGTCCTGCTCGACGCCTCCGACGGCCAGGACGTCTGGGGCTCGATCGGCGTCCACGAGAACGTCATCGCGGCGTCGTGGCAGGCGCTCGTCGACTCGCTCGAGCACCCGATGCAGCCGGGCAAGCCGCAGCACACGCGCGCGGCCGCCGCGACGTGAACCCGTCGTCGACGCACCCGGTGATCCCGGCCGCCCGGCCGGTCATCGGCGAGCGCGAGATCGAGCTGGTCCGCGAGGTCCTCGAGTCCGGGCAGCTGTCGCTCGGGCCGATGGGGCCGCGGTTCGAGCGCCTGTTCGCCGCGCGCGTCGGCGCCGCGCACGCGAGCGCGGTGTCGAGCGGCACCGCGGGCCTGCACCTCGCGCTCCGCGCGGTCGGCGTCAAGGACGGCGACGAGGTCGTCACCTCGCCGTTCTCGTTCGTCGCCTCGGCGAACGCGGCGATCTACGAGCGCGCCAAGCCGGTCTTCGCCGACATCGACCCGCGGACGCTCAACCTCGACCCGGACGCGGCGCGCGCGGCGATCACCGGCCGCACCGCGGCGATCCTGCCGGTGCACATCTTCGGCTACCCGGCCGACCTGCCGGCGTTCGAGCGGCTCGGCCTGCCGATCGTCGAGGACGCGTGCGAGGCGCTCGGCGCGCGGCACGCCGACGGGACGTGGGTCGGCGGCCGCGGCCACCCCGCGGTGTTCGGCTTCTACGCCAACAAGCAGATGACCACCGGCGAGGGCGGGATGGTCACGATGGGCGACGCGCGGATGAAGGAGCGCATCGACTCCGAGCGCAACCAGGGCCGCGCGCCGGACATGGGCTGGCTCGACCACGACCGGCTCGGCTTCAACTACCGGCTGTCGGACATCGCGGCGGCGCTCGGCGTCGCCCAGCTCGAGCGGCTCGACGACCTGCTCGCCGCGCGTGCCCGCGTCGCCGCGTGGTACCGCGAGGCGCTCGCCGGGATCGAGGGCCTGGACCTGCCGTGCGAGGACGCCGGCGGGGACCGGCGCGGCTGGTTCGTCTTCGTCGTCCAGCTCCCGCGCCGCGTCGACCGCGACGAGACGATCGTCGCGCTGCGCGAGCGCGGCATCCAGGCCAAGCCGTACCTGCCGGCGATCCACCTCATGAGCTTCTACCGCGAGACGTTCGGCTACCGCGAGGGCCAGTTCCCGGTCTGCGAGGACGTCGCGGCGCGGTCGATCGCGCTGCCGTTCTTCCCGGAGATGGAGCCGGCGCAGGTCGAGCAGGTCGCGCTCGCGCTGCGGTCGATCCTCGAGCCGTAGGGGCCTGGCGCGCCGGCGCTCGGGACCTCCGGGGCCCGGCGCCGGGGATGACGTTCAGGGGTGTCCCCGATGCCATCCGGAAGCCGGAGCGATGGGATGCCCACATGCTCCACCGGCTCCTCACGAAACTCACCTACGCGAACGTCATGGCCACCTTCGCCGCGTTCGTCGCCCTGGGCGGCACGTCGTACGCCGTCGCCCAGCTCCCGAAGAACAGCGTCGGCTCCAAGCAGCTCCGCGCGAACGCGGTGACCGGCGCGAAGGTCAAGAACGGGTCGCTCACCGCCGCCGACTTCAAGCCCGGCGTGCTCCGCGCGACCGCGAACAGCTCCGCCGGGGGCGCCGGCGCCGCCGGTCCGCAGGGGCCGAAGGGCGACACCGGCCCGGCCGGTCCGCGCGGCCCGCAGGGCCCGCGCGGCGCGACCGGCCCGCAGGGCCCGGCCGGCAGCCCGGACACGTCGAGGTTCTACGACAAGACCGAGAGCGACGCGCGCTTCCTCGCCAAGGCCGACGCGTACACCAAGCAGCAGGCCGACGAGCGCTTCCCGGTCGCGACCGTCCGGTCGGGCGGCGGCTACGTGGAGGAGGGCGCGGACAACAAGATCCTGCTCGACGTCCCGTACCGCGGGAAGATCGGCGTCGACTGCCGTCGCAACGCGGGCCACTCGGTCGTCCGCTACAACGCGATGGACGGGGTCGGCAGCACCACGGGCGTGTGGATCGAGCAGGACTCCGGGGCGCCGTCGTACTGGACGGGCACCTACCACGACGGCGTCGCCGCGTTCCCGACCGTGACGCTCTCGCCGGTCGACACGGTGCAGATCCACGTCGGGACGCCGTACGGCAACGGCACGTTCACCGTCATGGTCAAGAACGACCCCTACGCCGGCGGCGGATGCCAGGTCCGGGCCTTCTACGTCGGCCGCTGACCTGAGCCGCCGCGCGCCCGCGCCGCCCCGGCGGTGGCGCGGGCGGGCGGGGCCGCGGCCGGGCGCGGGCGCCTCCTAGAGTCTGCGCGCGTGAGCCGCTTCTCCGAACCGCAGGACCCCGCCTTCCGCGCCCTCGACACGTCGCTCGGCTTCGACCGCCGGCTGTGGCCCTACGACGTCGCGCAGTCGCGCGCGCACGCGGCGATGCTCGCCGCGCAGGGCATCATCAGCGAGGCCGACCGCGACGCGCTGCACGCGGCGCTCGACGCGGTCGAGGCCGAGCTGGCCGAGGACCGGTTCTCGTTCCGCGAGGACGACGTCGACATCCACATGGCGATCGAGCGGCGGGTCACCGAGATCGCCGGGCCGGTCGGCGGGAAGATCCACACCGCGCGCTCGCGCAACGACCAGGTCGCGACCGACGTGGCGATGTTCGTGCGCGACCAGGCGCGCAGCGCGGAGGAGGGCGTCACCGGGCTCATGCGGGCGCTCGTCGAGCAGGCCGAGCGCCACCTCGACTGGGCGCTGCCCGGCTACACCCACCTGCAGCGCGGCCAGCCGGTGTACCTCGCGCACCACCTGCTCGCGTACGTGTGGATGCTCGAGCGCGACCGCGCCCGGCTGCGCTTCGCCCACGACCAGGCCGACCGGCTCCCGCTCGGGGCGGGCGCGCTCGCGGGCGTGAACTTCGAGACCGACCGGCGCGCGATCGCCGAGCAGCTCGGCTTCGCCGGCGGCGTCGTGCCGAACTCGATCGACGCCGTCTCCAACCGCGATTTCGTCCTGGACTTCCTCGGCGCGGCGGCGACGTGCCTGACGCACCTGTCGCGGCTGGGCTGCGAGCTCGTGATCTGGTCGACGAGCGAGTTCGGCTTCGTCGTCCTGCCCGACGCGTGGACGAGCGGCTCGTCGATCATGCCGCAGAAGAAGAACCCCGACGCGGCCGAGCTGCTCCGGGCCAAGGCGCCGCGCGTCGTCGGCCGCCTGACCGCGCTGTACGGCACGCTCCATGCGCTCCCGCTGACCTACAACAAGGACATGCAGGAGGACAAGGAGGGCCTGTTCGACGCGGCCGACACGCTCGAGCTGTGCCTCGCCGCCGCGCGCGGGATGATCGCCGGCGCGCGGTTCGACCGCGAGCGGATGGCTGCCGCGGCGTCCGACGAGCTCATCGCCGCGACCGACCTCGCCGACCTGCTCGTCAAGCGTGGCACGCCGTTCCGCGAGGCGCACGGGGTGATCGCCGGGATCGTGCGCGAGAGCGTCGAGTCGGGGACGCCGTTCCGCGAGCTCGTGGTGCGCGAGCTCGGCCCGGACGCGGGCGCGATCCTGGAGCAGTCGTCGTGGCTGGAGTCGAAGGTCTCCGAGGGCGGCACCGCGACCGCCCGCGTGCGCGAGCAGCTCGAGCAGGCCCGCGCGCTCCTGGCGTGAACGACCGGGCCTGGTACGAGCGCCCGGTCCTCGAGGTCGCGCGCGACCTCGTCGGCTGCACGCTGGCCCACGGCGGGACGTCCGGCGTGATCGTCGAGACCGAGGCCTACCACTACACCGAGCCCGCCTGCCACGCCTACGTCGGCGTGACCGAGCGCACCCGCGTCCTGTGGGGCCGCCCGGGCGTCGCGTACGTGTACCGCTCGTACGGGATCCACGCGCTCTTCAACGTCGTCTGCGAGCCCGAGGGCGTCGGCGCGGCCGTGCTCGTCCGGGCGCTCGAGCCGCGCGACGGGATCGACGTCATGCGCCTGCGGCGCGGCGGGGTCCCCGACCGCGAGCTGTGCAACGGGCCGGGCAAGCTCACCCAGGCGCTCGGGATCACGCTCGCCCACAACGACACCGACCTGCTCTCCGGGCCGATCCGGCTCGGCCCGCGCGAGGGCGCCTGGGTGGAGGTCGAGGTCGTCCGCAGCGCGCCGCGGATCGGCATCACGAAGGCGGTCGACCTCGACTGGCGCTTCTCGGCGGCCGGGCACGCGGGCGTCTCGCGCCCGCATCCGGCGCCGGGCTGACCGGCGTCAGGCCGAGCGCAGCCGCACCGAGATCCGGTCGCCCTCCTCGCGCACCTCGAACGCCGGCTGGGCCGCGGTCGCCGGGCCGCGCACGACCGTCCCGTCGTCGAGCGAGAACCGGCTGCCGTGGCATCCGCACTCGATCCAGCCGCTGCCGACCGTCCCGGTGCCCGCCAGCGAGCACGCGCGGTGCGAGCAGCGGTCGTGCAGCGCGCGCACCCGGCCGTGCTTGCGGACGAGCACGATCGGGGTGTCGCCGGCGATCGCGCCGCGGGGCTCGCCCTCGGGGAGCTGCGAGCCGTCGAACGCCGGCGTCCAGTCCGCCGGGCCCGGGTCGAACGTCGTGGTGTCGACGCCCACGCCCTGCTGGTAGGTGATGTGCGCGCCGAGGTAGCCGCCGGCGGCGAGCGCACCCGCGCCGGCGAGCGAGAACAGCACGCCGCGTCCGCGGGCGCCGCGCCGGCGCGCGTGCCACGAGAGCCCGTACAGCGTCGCCGCGGTGACGTTCGCCGCGGCGTGGACGAGGCCGGTGCGGCGGACGGCGTCCGAGGCGGGCTCGGTGTCGGCCCAGTCGTGCACCCCGGTCATCGCGGTCGGCGCGGTCGCCGCGAGGCCGACGCCGATGAGCCGCCGCGCCGCCTTGTCGGTGTCGCGCCCGCCGGCGACGTCGAGGATCGTCGCGCTCGTGAAGCTGCCGATGACGACGTCGGTGAGCAGCGGGTGGACCGCGTGGCCGAGCCACGTCCCGCTCAGCACGTCCTTGAGCACCCCCGGCCCGAACACCGAGCGGACGCGCTTTCCGACGGTCTTGCCGGGGCCGTCGAGGGCCTCGAGCGACTCGATGCCGCGGGTGACGGCGTACAGCGGGGACGGGGCGGTGGGCGTGCTCATGCGCACGCTCTACCCACCGGGGGCGGAGCGTCGTCGGGGTCCGGGCGCCGGACCCCCGCGCCGCCGCGGGCCGGCGAACCGCCGCCCCGGCCCGCGGGATCCTCGCCGCTAGTCCGTCGGGGCCGCCGCCGCGCCCGAGTCCGGCGCGGGCGCCGGCGCCGGCGTCTGCGGCGCGGGCGTCGCCGGCGCGGGCGCGGGCTGCGCCGGCGGCTGGGTCGGCTGCTGGCCGCCCGAGCCGCCGCCTCCGGCCCCGCCCGTGCCCGGGCTCGACGGCGTGGTGCGCTGCGGCTGCTCGGGCCGGGCGGCGCCGCCGTTCGGCGTCGGCGTCTCCTGCTGCTGCGGCGTGGCCGGCGACGCGGGCGTCGTCGGCGTCCCGGGCGCCGGCGGCTCCTCGCCCTCGTCCTCGTCGCGCGGCGGCAGGCCCTTCTTCGCGCGCTCCTTGTTGACGCGCTCGTCGATGATCCGGTCGACGGCCTTCATGAAGTCGCGCCAGATCTCGGCCGGGTACGTGCCGCCCGCGACCGGCTCGCCGCGGTACTCGGTCTCCATCGGCTTGAACTCGTTCGGGTAGCCGACCCACACGGCGACGGTCATCCGCTTCGTGAAGCCGACGAACCAGGCGTCGCCGTAGTTCTCGGTCGTGCCGGTCTTGCCGGCCGCGAACTCGTCCAGGCGGGCGCGGACCGCGGTGCCGCGGGCGATGACCGTCGAGAGGATCTCGGTCGTCGTCCGCGCGACGTCCTCGGGCAGCACCCGCTTGACCTTCTTGCGGTTGCGGTCGATGACCTCGTCGCACTCGGCCGAGTTGCGCTTCATCCGACACACCGAGCGGATGCCGACCGGCCCGCGGTCGGGCCCGAGCGTGCCGGTGACCAGGCGCCCGCCGGTCGCGAACGTCTGGTAGGCGTGCGCCATGTCCAGCGGGGTGACGCCCTCGCGCAGGCCGCCGAGCGTCATCGCGCAGTTGCGCGAGACCGGCGTCCGGATGCCCATCCGCCTGGCGGTCTGGGCCACCTTCTTCAGCCCGACCTTCAGGCCGACCTGCGCGTAGACGGCGTTGTCGGAGAACGTCGTCGCGTTGGCGAGCGTCGTCACGCCCGAGTACGCGTCCTCGTAGTTGTTGACGGTGAAGTCGCAGCCGTAGGTCTTCGAGTGGATCTCCTGCTTCTTGGACGTCCACGTCGAGCCGGGGCTGATCCCCGCCTTCAGGGCGGTCGCCAGGACGAACGGCTTGAACGCCGAGCCCGGCTGGCGCCGGCCCTGGGTGGCGAGGTTGAACGGCGCCTTGTTGTAGTCGGTGCCCCCGACCATGGCCCGGACCTCGCCGGTGTCGTTGTCGATCGCGACGAGCGCGGCGGTCGGCCCGCCGCCGCCGAGCCACTGCTTGACGGTCGCCTCGGCGGCGCGCTGCAGGTCGAGGTCGATCGTCGTCTTGATCTTCAGGCCGCCGTTGAACGCGCGGCGCGGCCCGTAGCGGTCGACGATCTGCTGCTTGACCCAGGTCGTGAAGTAGGGGGTGGCCTTCGTCTTGCCCTGCTCGCGCGGCGGGGAGATGTCGGCCGGGAGCGTGGACTGGATGCCCTGGTCGTACTCGGCGCGCGTGATCAGGCGCTGCTCGAGCATCCGCTGGAGCACGAGGTTGCGGCGCTTCTCGGCCGCCGCCGGGCGGCTGACCGGGTCGTAGGCGCTCGGCGAGGCGATGATCCCGGCGAGCAGCGCGGCCTCGTAGGGCTCGAGCTCGTCGGCGCACGGCCGCTTCTTCGTGCCGCAGCCGCGATGGGCCGGCTCGTTGCCGAAGTACGTGCGGGCGGCCGACTCGATCCCGTAGGCGCCGTTGCCGAAGTAGATCGCGTTGAGGTACTCGGTGAGGATCTTCTCCTTCGACCACTTGCGGCTCAGGTGGAAGGCCAGCGCGCTCTCGCGGAGCTTCTGGAACACCGTCCGGTCGCTCTGGGCCTGGAGCGCGTTCTTGACGAACTGCTGGGGGATCGTCGAGGCGCCCTGCACGGCCCTGCGCTGCAGGACGTCCTGGACGAACGCGCGCGCGACGCCGCGCGGGTCGACGCCGTCGTGCTCGTAGAAGCGCCGGTCCTCGATCGCGATGACTGCGTGCTTGACCGCCGGCGAGATCTGGTCGCTGCGGACGAGCACCCGGTTGTCCGGGCTCGTGAGGATCCCGAGCGGCCGGCCGCGCACGTCGACGAGCTCGGAGTTGCGGGCCTCCTTGAACTCCTGCCGGTTCTCGAGGCTCGGCAGGTCGGCGGCGAGCGCCATCATCATCCCGAACACGGTCGAGACGAGGGCGAGGAGCGACAGACCGCCCAGGACGAGCAGCAGGCGCAGCTTCTTGACCCGCGTCCGCCGCTGCGGGAACGCGTGGATGTCGGCGACGTCGTCGTCCACGGAAGGGCTACACCTCTAGCATCCCGGCACCTTGGATTCTGCTGCCTTCCTCACCCGAAACGTCGTCGACGCGCTTCCGGCCGGGGAGCTCGAGCGCAAGCTCGCCCTCGGGCGCCAGCTCCGCGTCAAGCTCGGCCTGGACCCGACCTCGGCCGACATCCACCTGGGCCACACCGTCGTCCTGCAGAAGCTCCGCGAGTTCCAGGACCTCGGCCACCGCGTCGTCCTGATCGTCGGCGACTACACCGCCCGTGTGGGCGATCCGAGCGGCCGCTCGAAGACCCGCCCTGTCGTGTCGGCCGAGGAGATCGAGCACAACCTGCGCACCTACCAGGAGCAGGCGATGACCATCCTGCGCGACGACCCGGACCTGCTCGAGGTGCGGCGCAACTCCGAGTGGCTCGACATGCCGATCTCGGACTTCTTCGCCCTGGCGCGCAACGCGACGGTGGCCCAGATCCTCGAGCGCGACGACTTCGCCAAGCGCTGGCAGGCGCGCGAGCCGATCACGATCCTCGAGCTGCTCTATCCGCTGCTGCAGGGCTACGACTCGGTGGCGGTCCGCGCCGACGTCGAGCTCGGCGGCACCGACCAGAAGTTCAACCTCCTGCTCGCGCGCGACATCCAGCGCGCGTACGGCGTGCCGGAGCAGTGCGTCATCACGATGCCGCTGCTCGTCGGGACCGACGGGACCGAGAAGATGTCCAAGACGCTGGGCAACTACATCGGGGTCACCGACCCGCCCGAGGAGATGTACGGCAAGACGCTGTCGGTGCCCGACGAGACGATGGGCACGTGGGCGTCGCTGCTCGGCGTCGACCTCGACCCGGGCCTGGGGCCGCGCGACGCCAAGCACGCGCTCGCGCGCGCGCTCGTGGAACGCTTCCACGGGCCCGAGGCCGCCGCGGCGGCCGCCGAGCACTTCGAGCGGGTCTTCGTGCGGCGCGACGTGCCGGAGGACATCGAGGAGTCGTCGTTCACCCCGGCGAACGGGACGGTGCACGTGCCGGCGCTCATCGCCGAGGTGTTCGGGGGCTCGCGCTCGGAAGCGCGGCGGCTGCTCGCGCAGGGCGGCGTGAAGGTGGACGGCAGCCCGCTCGGCCCGGACGAGCAGGACGTGCCGGCCGAGCGGCTCGACGGCGCGATCCTCCAGGTCGGCAAGCGCCGGTTCCGCCGCCTGCGCCGGGCCGGCTGACCGGGTCCGGACGGGGCGGCCGGGGGAGCCTCCGGCGGGGCGCTCAGGATTCCGTCCGGAGCGCCGATACAGTGGTGGCCGGTCAGTGTCGCGGGCGCTCCGCTACACTGCCCCGCCCAGCAGGAAGTGCCGGCCGCGGCCGAGGGGTTCGACCCCCGGCCAGAGGCTCGCCGCCTCGACGGACAGGCGCTATACTGCTCGATCCGCTCCTCGGGTACGCCCGGGGCGCGCCAGCCGGACGGAGTCCCCGTCCAGGGGAGGCGCGGCGGTCTTTGAAAACTCAACAGCATGCGCACATCTGAGGCTCCCTCGGGAGCCAGACGATGTGACAAGTCCGACCTGCGCCTTGGGCGCAGGCAAATGAAACCTCGTCATGACGAGGTCGCCACGTGTACGGCGGCCTCATGAGCTCATGACAACCTCTTTGTGAAGGTGTCGGCCTCCGGGCCGGCGCACTCATGCAGTTCTTCACGGAGAGTTTGATCCTGGCTCAGGACGAACGCTGGCGGCGTGCTTAACACATGCAAGTGGAGCGCCGAACCGGGCTTCGGCCCGGGGCAGAGCCGCGAACGGGTGAGTAACACGTGGGTTACCTGCCCCGTTGACAGGGACAACCCCGGGAAACCGGGGCTAATACCTGATGTGCCCTTCGGGGGAAAGGAAGCTTCGGCCTCCGCAACGGGATGGGCCCGCGGCGCATTAGCTAGTTGGTGGGGTAATGGCCTACCAAGGCGACGATGCGTAGCTGGTCTGAGAGGACGATCAGCCACACTGGGACTGAGACACGGCCCAGACTCCTACGGGAGGCAGCAGTGGGGAATCTTGCGCAATGCGCGAAAGCGTGACGCAGCAACGCCGCGTGGAGGAAGAAGGCCTTCGGGTTGTAAACTCCTTTCAGTTGGGACGAAGCTCGATCGGTGAATAGCCGGTTGGAGTGACGGTACCTTCAGAAGAAGCCCCGGCTAACTACGTGCCAGCAGCCGCGGTAATACGTAGGGGGCAAGCGTTGTCCGGAATCATTGGGCGTAAAGCGCGTGTAGGCGGCCCAGTAAGTCCGCTCTGAAAGCCCGGGGCTCAACCCCGGGAGGCGGGTGGATACTGCTGGGCTCGAGTACGGAAGAGGCGAGTGGAATTCCCGGTGTAGCGGTGAAATGCGCAGATATCGGGAGGAACACCAATGGCGAAGGCAGCTCGCTGGGACGTTACTGACGCTGAGACGCGAAAGCGTGGGGAGCAAACAGGATTAGATACCCTGGTAGTCCACGCCGTAAACGATGGATACTAGGTGTGGGAGGTGTCGACTCCTCCCGTGCCGAAGCTAACGCATTAAGTATCCCGCCTGGGGAGTACGGCCGCAAGGCTAAAACTCAAAGGAATTGACGGGGGCCCGCACAAGCAGCGGAGCATGTGGTTTAATTGGACGCAACGCCAAGAACCTTACCTGGGCTTGACATGTTCCTGACCGCCCTGGAAACAGGGCTTCCCTTCGGGGCAGGATCACAGGTGGTGCATGGCTGTCGTCAGCTCGTGTCGTGAGATGTTGGGTTAAGTCCCGCAACGAGCGCAACCCTCGTCGCATGTTGCCAGCATTAAGTTGGGGACTCATGCGAGACTGCCGGTGACAAACCGGAGGAAGGCGGGGATGACGTCAAGTCATCATGCCCCTTATGTCCAGGGCTACACACGTGCTACATTGGCGCGTACAGAGGGCTGCGATACCGCGAGGTGGAGCGAATCCCTTAAAGCGCGTCTCGGTTCGGATTGGAGGCTGAAACTCGCCTCCATGAAGGCGGAGTTGCTAGTAATCGCGGATCAGCATTGCCGCGGTGAATACGTTCCCGGGCCTTGTACACACCGCCCGTCACACCACGGGAGTGAGCAACACCCGAAGCCGGTGGCCTAACCCCTTTGGGGAGGGAGCCGTCGAAGGTGGGGCTCGTGACTGGGGTGAAGTCGTAACAAGGTAGCCGTACCGGAAGGTGCGGCTGGATCACCTCCTTTCTAGGGATGCCCTCTTCGGAGGGCCGGATCGGAAACGCTCCGTGGAGCCCCTATCGTCCCCGCCGGCGTCAGCCGGCCGCGACGGTCGACCGGTCATCCACGGACACGCCCGATCTGCCTGGAACGTCGACCGGACTTGGGCCGCCACCAACCAACCGGAGCTCCTCGGAGTTCCGCGGCGGTCCGCATGCTGTTGAGTTTTGAGAGACCGTCGTGCGAGTCACGCGCGACAGCCTCCTCAGCGGTCTTTGAAAACTGCACAGTGATCTCTGCACGTCGCCATCAAGCGATAAGCCGGCGGCGTGCACCAACGACACAGCGTTTCCCGATCGCGTTCGCGCGATCGTGAAACGACGTGGGATATGGCGATTATCACCGTCAAGATAGTAAGGGCACATGGTGGATGCCTTGGCACCTAGAGGCGATGAAGGACGTGAACGGCTGCGATAAGCCACGGGGAGGCGCTGAATAGCCTTTGATCCGTGGATCTCCGAATGGGGAAACCCAGCGCTGGTAATGCGGCGCTACTCCCGGCTGAACACATAGGCCGGGCAGAGCCAAGCGGGGGAAGTGAAACATCTCAGTACCCCGAGGAAAGGAAATCAACCGAGACTCCCAGAGTAGTGGCGAGCGAAATGGGATCAGCCCAAACCGTGCATGTGTAAGCGGCCACGCGTTGCATGTGCGGGGTTGTAGGACGTCTGATGCAGGCCGTGGCCGGCCTGGCAGGAGTTACCAAGCTGTTTGATAGCGGAAGCGCGTGGAACCGCGCACCAGAGAGGGCAATCGTCCCGTACGCGAAATCGGCAGCCTCCTGCAGGCGTTCCTGAGTAGGACCGCACCCGTGAAACGCGGTCTGAAGCTGGGGGGACCACCCTCCAAGGCTAAGTACTCCTAGGTGACCGATAGCGGACTAGTACCGTGAGGGAAAGGTGAAAAGTACCCCGGAAGGGGAGTGAAATAGTACCTGAAACCGTGTGCCTACAAGCGGTCGGAGCGGCCTTGAGCCGTGACGGCGTGCTTTTTGCATAACGAGCCAGCGAGTTGCTCGTATGCGGCAAGGTTAAGCGATGAGCGGAGCCGTAGCGAAAGCGAGTCCGAACAGGGCGATTCAGTCGTATGCGGCAGACCCGAAACTGAGCGAGCTACCCATGGGCAGGTTGAAGCGGGGGTAAGACCTCGTGGAGGACCGAACCGACCTAGGTTGAAAACTGGGCGGATGACCTGTGGGTCGGAGTGAAAGGCTAATCAAGCTCAGTGATATCTGGTTCTCTCCGAAATATATTTAGGTATAGCGTCTGGTGAATTGCGTTGTGGCCGTAGAGCACTGTTTGGGCTAGGGGGCCTACCAGCTTACCGAACTCAGGCAAACTCCGAAGACCACAACGTGTACCCAGGCAGTCAGTTGCTGGGGGATAAACTTCAGCGTCGAAAGGGAAACAGCCCAGACCGCCAGCTAAGGTCCCTAAGTGTTAGCTAAGTGGAAAACGATGTCCGAATGCTCAGACAACCAGGAGGTTGGCTTAGAGGCAGCCATCCTTGAAAGAGTGCGTAACAGCTCACTGGTCAAGTGTTCGGGCGCGGAAAATTCAACGGGGCTCAAGCTAACCACCGAAGCTGCGGGTGCGTACCTCGTGTACGCGCGGTAGGAGAGCGTTCCGATGCCCGTGAAGCGGCGGGGTGACCCAGCCGTGGAGGCTTCGGAAGTGAGAATGCTGGCATGAGTAACGAAAGAGAAGTGAGAATCTTCTCCGCCGATTACCCAAGGGTTCCTGAGTAAAGTTCGTCTGCTCAGGGTTAGTCGGGACCTAAGGCGAGGCCGAAAGGCGTAGTCGATGGCCAACAGGTTGATATTCCTGTACCACGTTGTTTCCGTTGACCCGAGGGGGGACGAGGAAGGCTACGAGAGCCCAGGCGATGGTTGACCTGGGGTAAGCATGTAGGGGTGGCTCCGTAAATGCGGAGCTGCGTAACCTGAGGTGCGATGCCAGCTGGCCAAAGGCCGGCGAGTCTCTGACGCCATGCCTCCGAGAAAAGCCTCGCGGCGAGGAGCAGCGTGCCCGTACCAAAACCGACACAGGTGGGTAAGTAGAGAATACTAAGGCGAGCGAGATAACCATCGTTAAGGAACTCGGCAAAATTGCCCCGTAACTTCGGGAGAAGGGGCGCCCTAGTAGAGTGAAGCCCCTCGCGGGTGGAGCTCGAGGGGGCCGCAGTGAATAGGTCCAAGCGACTGTTTACCAAAAACACAGGTCTCTGCTAAGTCGAAAGACGACGTATAGGGGCTGACGCCTGCCCGGTGCCGGAAGGTTATGTGGAGGTGTTAGGGTTCGCCCGAAGCACCGAAACTAAGCCCCGGTAAACGGCGGCCGTAACTATAACGGTCCTAAGGTAGCGAAATTCCTTGTCGGGTAAGTTCCGACCTGCACGAATGGCGTAACGACTTGGACGCTGTCTCAACGATGGGCTCGGTGAAATTGCAGTCTCGGTGAAGATGCCGAGTACCCGCGGCTAGACGGAAAGACCCCGTGAACCTTTACTACAACCTGGTATTGGGGTTCGATGCATCTCGCTCAGGATAGGTGGGAGGCTATGAAGCGCCGGCTGCGGCTGGCGTGGAGCCAACCTTGAGATACCACCCTTGATGTATTGGACTTCTAACACCGCTCCGTGAATCCGGGCGGTGGACAGTGTCAGGCGGGTAGTTTGACTGGGGCGGTCGCCTCCCAAAATGTAACGGAGGCGCACAAAGGTTCCCTCAGCATGGTTGGAAATCATGCGTAGAGTGTAAAGGCAGCAAGGGAGCTTGACTGCGAGACTGACAGGTCGAGCAGGTGCGAAAGCAGGTCTTAGTGATCCGGCGGTAGCAAGTGGAAGTGCCGTCGCTCAACGGATAAAAGGTACTCCGGGGATAACAGGCTTATCGGGCCCAAGAGTCCACATCGACGGCCCGGTTTGGCACCTCGATGTCGGCTCGTCGCATCCTGGGGCTGAAGTAGGTCCCAAGGGTTGGGCTGTTCGCCCATTAAAGCGGTACGCGAGCTGGGTTCAGAACGTCGTGAGACAGTTCGGTCCCTATCTGCCGTGGGCGTTGGAGAATTGAGAGGATTTGCCCCTAGTACGAGAGGACCGGGGTGAACGGACCTCTGGTGTATCTGTTGTCCTGCCAAGGGCACCGCAGGTTAGCTACGTCCGGACCGGATAACCGCTGAAGGCATCTAAGCGGGAAGCCGACCTCGAGATGAATTCTCCCATCCCTTCGAGGGAGTAAGACCCCTGGTAGACCACCAGGTTGATAGGCCGGATCTGGAAGGGCAGCAATGTCCGTAGGAGACCGGTACTAATGGGTCGAGGGCTTGACGGATTTTTTACACCTGGCCATATGGGATCGCTGTGCGGTTTTCAAAGCTTCGCTGAGGAGGCGTCTCTCGCCTTTTCCGGTGGTCATGGCGAGGGGGAAACACCTCTTCCCATTCCGAACAGAGAAGTTAAGCCCCTCAGCGCCGATGGTACTTGACCCGCGAGGGTCCGGGAGAGTAGGACGCCGCCGGTTTTACTACCAACGAGAGCCCCGCCACCGGCGGGGCTCTCGTCGTTCTGGCTAGCCTTCGTCGCCGTGACGTGCCCGCACTGTCAGACGGTGAACGACGCCTCCGCGCTCCGGTGCGCCGCGTGCGGTGCCGATCTCGTGCCGGCCGAGCCGACCGGCGAGGTTCCGCTCGAGCGCCGGTCGCTGGCGCTGTGGGCGCTGCTCCTCCTGCCCGGGCTCGCCGTCGTGGCGTGGGGCCTGTTCGGCGGCGGGACGTGGGCGGTGGTCGCCGGCCTCGCCCTGCTGCTCGCGCCGCTCTTCGCGCAGCTGTTCCTTGCCGACTGGGGCGACGTCAGCTAGACGGCGGGTGGCCGGCGGGCCGTGCCGGCCGCGCCGCGGCAGTCGCCGCGGTGTCGAGCCGGGCTGGGCCGGGCGCGAGCGCCTCGTCGATCGCCACGGCGAGGCTCAGCCAGCCCGAGAAGGCGCGCGGCGCCCCGTCCTCGGCCCGCAGGACGCCGGTGATCGGATCGTCGGCGCTGGTGACCTCGAGGAGGAGGCGGCGGGGCGCGTCCATGCCGGGAGCATCCGCGCCGTGCGCGACGGTGGCATGGGGGATCGACCCCTGTCTTTCGCCTCGCGATGGCCCGGGGCGCGGCAGCGCGGGCGCCGGTCGCGCGCGTCGTACGGCCGCCGGGCGCGTCAGGACGTCGTGACGCGGTCGCCGAGCGCCGCGGGGAGCTGGTCGCGGCCGCGGATGCCGAGTTTCGCGTACGCGCGTCCCAGGTGGTTCTCGACGGTCTTGACCGTGACGAACAGCTCCTCGGCGATCTCGCGGTTCGTGCGGCCGGTCGCCGCCATCCCGGCGACGCGGCGCTCGCTCGCGGTCAGGGCCTCGGCCCCGCTCACCTCGAGGCGGCGTGGGCGGGCGCCCGCGGCGACGAGCTCGTCCCGGGCGCGGTCGCGCAGCGCGGTGGCGCGGCACTCGCCGGCGAGGGCGCCCGCCTGACGCAGAGGGTCGCGCGCGTCGGCGGGCCGGCCGGCGGCGCGGAGCGCGGCGCCGAGCTCGGTCTGGGCCGTCGCGAGCTCCAGGCGCGCAGGCGACTGCTCGAGCAGGGTGACGGCCGCGCGGAGGTCGGCGAGGCCCTGCTCGCCGCCTACGACGGTGCCGAGCACGCGCAGCGCCCGCCCGACGAAGGTCGGGGTGCCCCAGGACCGCGCGACCTCGACGTCCTCGCGCGCCAGGCGCTCGGCCGCGTCGGCGTCGCCGAGCGCGGCGTAGGCGAGCGCCAGCACCGAGCGCCACGCGACCTGGCGGTCGGCGACGCGCCAGTGCGCCTCGCGGGCGGCGATCTCGCGCAGGTCGCCGATCGCGTCCTGGGCGCGGCCCTGCGCGAGGCGCAGCGCGGCGCGGCTGAGCTGCAGGCGCGCGGTCGTCAGTCCCTCCTCGCGCAGGTCGCCGAGCGCGCCGGCGGCGGCGAGCTCCTGCTCCGCCTCGTCGAGCGCCCCGCGCGCCGTCATGGCCTCGACGAGGCCCGCGAGCAACATGCGCCGGACGTAGCCGCCGTACTCCCCGAGCGCGGCGATCGCGTCGCGGACGTCCGCCTCGGCGCCGTCGACGTCGCCGACGTGCAGCTCGAGCAGGCCGCGGCTCGCGCGCGCGTACGCGAACCCCAGGACCGAGCCGCGCTCGTGGGCCTGCGTGGCCGCCGCGTCGATCGCCGCGCGGGCGACCGCGACGTCGTCGGCCGCCGTGGCGACGAGGATCGTCTGATGCAGCAGCGTCGAGTCGGGGCCCGCCTCGCGGACCAGGCGGTCGCCGGCGAGCGCGCGGCGTGCGAAGGCGGCCGCCGTCGCGGCCGGGCGCCCGGCCAGGTAGGCCTGGCGCGCGAGCGCCGCGAGCATCATCCGCTCGGCCGGCGTGTCGCCCGGCAGGGAGGCGTGCCGGCCGAGGCTCTCCCGCGCCCGGGGGCCGGCGTCGTGGTCCATGCCGGCGGCCGAGGCGAGCTCGGTCGCCACGGTCAGCTCGAGCTCCCGGTCGCCCTCGGCCTCGGCCAGGCCGCGCTCGAGCAGGACGGCGGCCGCGGCCGGGCTCTCGGTGACGCTGCGGGCGCGGGCGAGCAGGATCCGCCGCCGGCAGCGCAGGTGCGGGTCGGCGGTGGCCTCGACGGCCTCGGAGAGGTGGCGGTCGGCGGCCTCGAGCTCGCCCGCGCGCAGCTCGGCGTCGCCGAGGTCCGCGAGGACGGCGGCGCGCTCCTCGCCGGCGGGCGGCTCGGCGAGCGCGCGGCGCAGCAGCTCCGCCGCGCCCGCGGCGGCGCCACGCGCGAGCGCCTGCCGGCCCGCGGCGCACAGGAGGCCGACGACGGCGTCGTCGCCGGCCGGCTCGACGCTCAAGAGGTGCGGCGCGACGTCGGCGGGCGCCGCCCCGGCCGCGCGGAGCACGGCGGCGGCGCGTGCGTGCGCCGCCGAGCGGTCGGCGGGCGCGAGATCGCGGTAGACCGCGCTGCGCACGATCGGGTGGACGAAGTCGAGCGTGACGTCGCCGTGGGCGAGATCGATGCGGCGCAGCTCGTCGGCCGCGCGCGCCGCGACGCCCGGCTCCAGGCCGGCGACCTCCGCGGCGTCGCGCAGGCGGGCGTTCGGCCCCAGCACCGCCAGGGCCTGCGCGAGCGCGCGCGCCGGCGCCGGGAGGCCGCCCAGCCGCAGCAGCGTCGCGCGTGCGACGGTCCGCGGGCCCAGCTCCCCGACGCGCGCGGCCGCCTCGGCGGTCGGCTCGAGGTCGTGCGCGCGCACCGCGTCGGCGAGCTGGCCGAGCAGGAACGGGTTGCCCGCGGTCACCTCCGCGCAGGCCCGCGCGAACGCCGGGTCCGGCTCGCCGCCGAGCACCGCCCGCAGCACGGCCTCGACGCCCGCCGCCGACAGCGGCGCCGGCGCGAGACGGACGGTCGCGGGATCGGCGAGCAGCGTGGTCATGACCGGGCTCTCGGTCCCGGCCTCGCCCTCGCGGACGCTCACGACCACGAGCACCCCGAGGTCCTCGATCCGCCGGCCGAGGTACGCGAGGAGCTGCATGGACGGCGGGTCGGCCCAGTGCGCGTCGTCGACCGCGAGCACCACCGGCGCCTCCTGCGCGAGGTTCGCGACGAGCCAGTACAGCCCGTGGAGCACCGCGAACTCGTCGGGCGGCGCCGCCGCGGGAGCGACGGCGCCCGAACCGCCCGCCGGCGCCGGTGTCCCCGCGGCGGTGGCCTGCGCGGGGCCGGTCGCAGACGGCGCGGCGGCCGGCGCCGGAGCGAACCCGACCGCGGCGGCCGGCGCCGGGGCAAGCCCGGGTGCGGCGGCCGGCGCCGGGACAAGCCCGGGCGCGGCGGCCGGCGCCGGGACGAACCCGAGCGCGGCGACGCTCAGCGCGGCCGGGCCGCCGAGGAGGCGCTCGCGCTCGGCGCCCTCCGCCTCGGCGACGCGGCGCTCGAAGAGCTGGCGGGCGACGCCGAACGGGAAGCCCTGCTCGAACTCGCCGGCGCGGCCCGACAGCACGGACATCCCGCGCGCCTCCGCGCGCGCCAGCGCCGCGCGCAGCAGGGCGGTCTTGCCGGCGCCCGCCGGGCCCTCGAGCGCCAGGACCCCGCCCGTCCCGCGCTCTGCCGCCTCGAGGGCCGCGTCGATCGCCGCGAGCTCAGCGTCGCGCTCGATGAGGTCGGTCCCCCGCATGGCGGCTCGACCCTACCGGCCGGCCGGGGAAGCCGAGCGATGTTCGGCGCGAAAACAGTGGAACGGCGTCCGGCGCCCGGAGTCCGCGGACGGGCGGGTCAGACCGTGCGCTCGCGGCGCTTGGGCGCCGCCGCGGGCTCGCGCACCGGCGAGATGCAGATCTGCGGGCGGGGAGCCGCCGCACCGGGCCGCCGCGGCCGGGGCATCGGCCGCAGCGGCACCCGGTGGGGGTGACGGTCGTCGACGGACCAGCGCGTGGACGTCGCCGTCGCGGGGCCCGGCATGGACGCGGGACCCGGATCGGCCGTCCGGCCGTGGGTGTCCGAGGACGCCGCCGCGGGCCGCGCGGGCTCGCCGGGGTCGTCCTCCAGAAGCACGAAGGCGATGGTCAGGTCGACGGCGTGCCTGACCTTCTCCCGCCAGCTGCGGCGGGCGGTCGGCTGCCGCACATCCTGGGCAGCCGGAACCGCGGCGACGGGGCGCTCGACGCGCCGTTCGCCTCCCATCCGCGGTGCCGGTCGGGATGTGTGGTGAGGGGGGAACATGCGTTCGGAACGCTAGGGGCCGGGTCGGACGGAACCCGGCCGTCTGCAACGCATGTTGCAGACGGCCGTCTCAGCGGCCGCGGGACTGATCGGAGGTCAGCGCGCGGAGCCCAGCGACGACCACACCTCGAGCTTGGTCCGGATCCGCCGGACGACCTCGTCGGTGAACCCCGTCGTCCCGTGATGGCCGCCCAGATCGGGCGTCCGGACGCCGTCGGCGGTCGCCTCGAGCACGCTCTCGTAGATCGCGCGCGAGGCCTGCTCGGCGCCCTCCACGCCGCGCCGCCCCGCGTAGTGGAGCACCGCGCCGCACGCGAGGATCATCGCCATCGGGTTCGCCACGTCCTTGCCCTGCAGGGCCGGCGCGGTGCCGTGCGGGGCCTCGGCCATCGCGACGTCGACCTCGTAGTCGTCGTCGAACGCCAGCAGGACCGACTCCGCGCCCGCGATCGAGCCGAACATCGGCATGACGAGATCCGACAGGCAGTCCCCGTCGCGGTTCAGCGCCGGGATGACGAGCGGCTGGTCGGCCGCGCCGCTCATGAGGCCCGCGTACGTCGCGTCGATGAGCACCGGCTGGTAGTCCACGTCGGGATGGCGCTCGGCGGCGGCGTCCATCTCCTCCTTGAGCATCCCCTCGTACACCGGCGAGACCGTCCACTTCGGGCCGCCGTAGACCTTCGCGCGCATCGCGGCGGCGGTCCTGAACGCGTACTCGGCGGTCGCGTGGCAGACGCGGCGGCTGATGCGCTCGGTCCGGTAGGCGATCTCGTCGCCGTCCTCCTCGGCGCGCCACTGCTCGGCGCCGTACGCGTCGCCGACCGCCATCCGCACGACGCTGATCGGGTACGCGACACCGCCCAGCGGCGGCGTGACGCCCGGGATCCGCCGGCCGGTGCGGATGATGACCTTGCCGCCGATCCCCTCACGCAGCAGGCGGTTCGGCGAGCCGACGTCGTCCTTGCCCTCGGGCGTGATCGTCGCGGCCTTGATCCCGAGCCCCGACCGGCGCATCGCCTGCGCGGCCTCGTCGACGACGCCGTTCGACGTGGCGCGGCGATGCTCGAGCGACAGGTCGAAGCGCTCGAGATGCAGCGGCAGCCCGAGCACGTCGGGGTCGAGCACCCGCAGCGCCTGCTCGAGCAGCTCCTGCCCGGTCTCGTCGCCTTCCAGGACCGTGATCGTGACGGGGTCGGCCATGGGCAGAGAAGCTACCCCGTCCACGGGTGGAGGTACCTTTCGCGGTGTGAGCCAGTCCTGCAGCTGGTGCGGGGTCCGGGTGGACTCCGACGAGGGCTTCCGCGCGGCCGAGCCCGCCGGTGAGCGGGTGGCCACGTTCTGCCGTCTCGAGCACATCGTGCCGTGGGCGATCCAGGGCGCCCACTGGGAGCCCGGGCGGCTCCCCGGGCTCGATCCCGAGCACGCCCACGGCCTCGGGCGGTGCGCGCAGTGCACCGCGCCGCTCGACGAGACCTACGTCGTGCTCGTCCGCCACCGCGGCGAGCACCGGATCGCCGACGCGTTCTGCGACGTCGACCACCTGCTCGAGTGGGCGAAGGCCGGCGGACGCTGGCGCGGCGCCGCCTGAGCGGGCCGCGGCGCTGCAACGCATCTGGCGCGAGCCGCTACAGCCCGCGCGGCGGCGGCCGATGAAGAGAGCACTGTGCAACGGACTGCACAAAGTCAGGCCGACGCGTTCGTGCTCAGCTTCCGGCTGGACACGCTCAAGACCGGGATCTGGCCGTCGCTCGTCACCTGCGCCGTGGTCTTCGGCTACATCGGGCTCACCTGGGGCGAGCCTCACCGGACCACGCTCATCGCCCTCATCGGCTGCGCGTTCGTCGCCTCGGTCGCGCTGAACCTCCTGCCGATGGAGCGCATCCTGCGCGGCCCGCTGCTCGAGCCGTTCTTCCTCGGGTGGAGCGCCAGCCTCATCGCGATCATCACCGCGGCGACGGCCGTCGACGGCGGGCTGCACAGCCCGCTGGCGGCGTTGTTCTTCCTCCCGCTCGTCTACGCCGCGCTCTCGTACCCGCTGCGCTCGATGCTCGTGGTCGCGGCGATGGATCTCGCCGGGTACCTCATCGTCGCGCTCGCCACCCGGGACGCGTCGGGGCCCGGGGTCCTCGTCTACGGCTCGGTGCTCGTCATCGGCGCGTGGATCTGCTCCTGGCAGTGCATGAACCACGAGCGCCACCGCCGCGAGCTCGACCGCGCCTCGCGCACCGACCCGCTGACCGGCTGCCTGAACCGGCGCGGGTTCCGCGAGCGGCTCGACGGCGAGCTGTCGCGCGCGCGGCGCAACGGCACCGAGGTCGCGCTCGTCCTCATCGACCTCGACGACTTCAAGTCGGTCAACGACCAGCAGGGGCACGCCGCCGGCGACGAGCTGCTGTGCTGGGTCGCCGACCGCCTGCGCAGCGACCTGCGCGCCGAGGACATGGTCGCCCGGCTGGGCGGCGACGAGTTCGCGCTCGTGCTGCCGGGCGGCGAGGCCGCGGCTGCGGTCGAGCGCGTCACCCGGCTGCTCGCCGAGCGCGCGCCGGCCTCCGCGGGCGTCGCGGTCTACCCGGTCGACGGCGTCGACCACGACACGCTCCACCAGGTCGCCGACACCGAGCTGTATGCCAACAAGCACGGCGGCCGCCGCCACCGCGCCGACGCCCGCCGCGAGCTGAGCTGGGCCGCCGCGCTGGCTGCCGCCGTCGACGAGCGCATGGCCGTCCAGCATGAGCACTCGCACGCGGTGGCCGGGTACGCGGACGCGATCGCCCGGCGGCTGGGGTGGGACGAGCGCGGGCTGGCGAACATCCGCCTGGCGGCGATGCTCCACGACGTCGGCAAGGTCCACGTCCCGGAGGCGATCCTGCGCAAGCCCGGCCTGCTGGACGAGGCCGAATGGGCCGAGGTCGCGCGGCACCCGGTGGTCGGCGCGGAGATCGTCGCGCGGGTCGAGGGGCTCGACGAGATCGGGCCGTGGATCCGCCACTCGCACGAGCGCATCGACGGCACCGGCTACCCCGACGGCCTGGCGGGCGACGAGATCCCGCTCGCGTCGCGGATCCTGCTCGTGGCCGACGCGTTCGACGCGATGACGAGCGACCGCTCCTACCGCCGCGCGATGTCGCGTGAGGCGGCGCTGGCCGAGCTGGACCGCAACGCCGGCACCCAGTTCGACCCCGACTGCGTCGCGGCGCTGAAGGCCGCGCTCGCCGAGGAGTCCCACACGCCGCGCGCGTCGCACGCGGGGTGAGCGCCCGCCCGGCGCGGGTCAGGCCGCGGCCGCGGGCCCGTTGAGGCCGAGCTCGTCGGCGCGCGCCTCGAGCGCGGCGACGAGCGTGCGGATGTGGTCGTCGAGCTCGACGCCGAGGGCCGCGACGTTCTCGCGGATCTCGTCGCGGCTGACCGCGGCCGCGAACGACGGCTGCTTGAGCTTCTTCTTGACCGACTTCGGCGTCAGGCCGTTGATCCCGTCGGGGCGGACGGCGGCGCACGCGACGAGGAAGCCCGACAGCTCGTCGACGGCCGCGAGCGTCTTCTCCATCGGGCTCTCGCGCGGGACGCCGAGGTAGTCGGCGTGCGAGGCGATCGCCCGGATCATCTCGGGCGGAGCGTCGCGGCGCTCGAGCTCGCGCATGATCGAGCGCGGATGGCCGTTCTCCTCGTCGTCCATGTCCGGGAAGCGCTCGTAGTCGGCGTCGTGGAGCAGGCCCGTCACGGCCCACAGCTCGACCTCCTCCGGCGGGAGCCCGGCCTGCTCGGCGTAGGCGACCATCCCCGACTCGACCGCCTGGCAGTGGCGGCGCAGCGAAGGGCTCTCGACCCACTCGGTCAGGAGGTTCCAAGCTTCCTCACGCGAAACCCGTCGCGACATGCTCGGTACCCTAGCCGCGCCTTCGCTCATGGAGAAGTTCGTCATCCAGGGCGGCGTGCCGCTCAGCGGCACCGTCGTTCCCGCCGGCAACAAGAACGGCGCGCTCCCGATCCTCGCCGCCTCGGTCCTGACCGACGAAGAGGTCGTCCTGCGCAACGTCCCGCGTATCCGGGACGTCCAGGCCATGCTCGACATCCTGGCCAGGCTGGGCGTGTCCGTCGCGTGGCGCGGGCCCAACGAGGTCGCGCTGTGCGCGGCAGGGATGGACCGCGAGAACGGCGCGATCGACCCCGACCTGGCCGAGCAGATCCGTGCCTCGTTCCTGCTCGCCGGCCCGCTGCTCGCCCGCAACGGGCAGGCGATCATGCCCCCGCCCGGCGGCGACGTCATCGGCCGCCGGCGGCTCGACCCGCACCTGGACGCGCTCAGCGCGCTCGGCGCCGAGCATGACCTGAACGGCACGATCCGGCTCACCGCGCCGCGAGGCCTGCGCGCCGGCGAGGTGTTCATGGACGAACCGTCGGTCATGGCGACCGAGAACGCGCTCATGGCCGCCGCGCTGACCCCCGGGACGACCGTCATGGGCAACGTCGCGTGCGAGCCGCACGTCCAGGACCTCGCGCGGATGCTCACGAAGATGGGCGCCCGGATCGAGGGCATCGGCTCGAACGTGCTCACCGTCCACGGGGTCTCCGAGCTCGGCGGCTGCGAGCACGAGATCGGCCCCGACCACATCGAGATCGGCTCGTTCATGGCGCTCGCCGGCGTCACCGGCGGCGAGATGCGGATCAAGAACTGCATCCCGGACGACCTGCGGATGATCCGGCTCGTCTTCAAGCGCCTCGGCCTGCACACCGAGCTCGACGGCGCCGACGTCATCGTCCCCGGCGACCAGACGCTCGTCGTCGCCCGCGACCTCGGCGAGTACAAGTCCAAGGTCCAGGACGGCCCGTGGCCGGCGTTCCCGGCCGACCTGACCTCGATCGCGGTTGCGCTCGCGACCCAGTGCGCCGGCTCGATCCTCATCCACGAGTGGATGTTCGAGAACCGCCTGATCTTCACCGACAAGCTCGTGCTCATGGGCGCCGACATCGTGCTCTGCGACCCGCACCGGGCGATCGTCACCGGCCCCTCGCGGCTGCGCCCGATCACCGCCTCGTCGCCGGACATCCGCGCCGGCATGGCGATGCTCATCGCGGCGCTCGCGGCCGAGGGCACGTCGGAGATCGCGAACATCCACCAGATCGACCGCGGCTACGAGCGCATCGACGAGCGGCTGCGCGAGCTGGGTGCGCGGATCGACCGCGTGGCCGTCCAGTGATCCTGCCCACGCCATCGGGCACGCGCGACGTCCTGCCGGACGAGATGCGCGAGCTGCGCGCGATCACCGAGGCGATCCGCGGCGTGTTCGACCAGCACGGGTACGGGGAGATCTGGACGCCGGCGCTCGAGTACGAGGAGGTGCTCGAGCGGGCCGACCTCGGCGAGGGCCGCGCCGTCTACCGCATGTTCGACGAGCATGGCAAGGTCCTGACGCTGCGATGGGACATGACGGTCCCGATCGCGCGGGTCGTGGCGACCCGGTACGCGAACGCCGAGCCGCCGCTGCGCTTCGCGTACTTCGCGCACGCCTACCGGGACGTGCGCCCGCAGCGCGGGCTGCCGCGCGAGCAGTTCCAGGCGGGGATCGAGCTCGTCGGCTCCCCGGCGCCCGAGGGGACCGCCGAGGCGCTGACCGTGCTGTGCCGGGCGCTCGACGCGACCGGGCTGCGCGCGTACCGGATCGGGCTGGGGAGCGCCGCGCTGTACCCGTCGCTCATGGAGGAGGCGGGCGTGCCGGAGGCGGCGCGGGCCGGCCTCCTCGGCGAGCTCGCCACGCGCGACTTCGTCGGGCTGCGGCGGCGCGTGGGCGAGCTCGACCTGCCGGCGGCGATGGCCGACGCGCTCGTCGAGGTGCCCCAGATGCGCGGGGGGCGCGAGATCCTCGACCGGGTCGGCGAGCGCGGCCACGTCGAGATGCTCCGCCGCCTGTACGACCTGCTCGACGAGGACGTCCGGGCGCGGCTGATCTTCGACCTCGGGCTCGTGCGGCAGCTCGGCTACTACACGGGCGCGGTGTTCGAGGTCTACGACCCGGCGCTCGGGGCGCCGATCGGGCGCGGCGGGCGCTACGACGACCTGCTCGGCAAGTTCGGGCGCGACCTGCCCGCGGTCGGCTTCGCGCTGAACGTGGACCGGCTGCACATCGCGCTGACGGGGGAGGAGCGTGGCTGACGCCGGCCGCAGGCCCGAGGTCGCGAGGACCGGAGGGCGCAGCCCCCTGCTCGGCCTGCGGATCGCCGTGCCGCGGGGCGCCCTGTTCCGCGAGACGCTCGAGGTCCTCGACCGCCTCGGGGTCGACACCTCCGAGGTGCGCGCGAACGACCGCAAGCTGCTCTTCGAGGACGTCGGGATCATCACGATGCGCCCGAGCGACGTGCCGACGTACGTCGAGGCCGGCGCCGCGGACCTCGGGATCACCGGCAAGGACGTGCTGATGGAGCAGGCCGAGCGCGAGGTCTACGAGCTGCACGACCTCGGCTACGGGCTGTGCAAGATGGTGCTCGCGACCGAGGAGGGCGAGGACAAGGCCGCCGAGGCGCTGCGCCGGCTCGGCGTCATGCGGGTCGCGACGAAGTACAAGCGGGTCGCCTCCGAGTACTTCCTGCGGACCGGCCGGCAGGCCGAGATCGTCGAGGTCAAGGGCTCGGTCGAGCTCGCCCCGCTCACCGGGCTCGTCGAGGCGATCGTCGACCTCACCGCCACCGGCACCACGCTGCGCGAGAACGGGCTCGTCATCCGCGAGGAGATCGCCACGTCGACCGCGCGGCTCATCGCCAACCCGGTCGCCCACAAGCTCAAGGCGGCGGCGATCGACGACCTGCTCGGGCGGCTCCGTGAGGGTTGAGCGGTTCGACGCCGCGGCGTCGCCGCCCGCGGAGATCGTCGCCCGGATCCGCGCGCTGGCGCCGGGCGGCGGGTCCGTGCGGCGCGACGTCGAGGAGATCGTCGAGGCGGTCCGGGCCGGCGGGGACACGGCGCTCGCCGCGTACGCCGAGCGCTTCGACGGCGTCCCCGCCGGGACGCCGCTGCGCGTGCCGTCCCAGGAGCTCGACGCGGCGGCCGCCGGCCTGCGCACCGACCTGCGCTGCGGCCTGGAGGTCGCGATGGCGAACATCGCCGCGGTCGCCGGCGCGTCGCTGGGCGACGACGCCGAGCTGACGCTGCCCCAGGGCCAGCGGATCCTCGTCCGCGAGCTGCCGGTGCGCCGGGCCGCGATCTACGTGCCGGGCGGGCGCAACCCGTACCCGAGCACGGTGATGATGGGCGTCGTCACCGCGCGCGTCGCCGGGGTCGAGGAGATCGCGGTGCTCTCGCCCGGCGCGCACCCCGTCGTCCTCGCCGCCTGCGCGCTGTGCGGTATCGACGAGGTCTACCGGGCGGGCGGCGCGCACGCCGTCGCGGCGCTCGCCCACGGCACCGAGACGATCGAGCGCGCCGACGTCATCGCCGGGCCCGGCGGGCTGCACGTCCAGGAGGCCAAGCGCCTCGTGTCCGGCGAGGTGGGCATCGACGGCTTCCTCGGGCCGAGCGACGTGTTCGTCGTCGCGTCGGGCGACGCCGACCCGGCGCTCGTGCGCGCCGACCTGCTCGCCCAGGCCGAGCACGGCCCGGGCACGATCGTCGCGCTCGCCGCCGCGCCGGACCTGCTCGACGCGGTCGCCGGCGACCTCGAGGCGCTCGACAGCGAGGCGGTCGGGGCGCTCGTCCGGACCGGCGGCGTCGACGCCGGGCTGGAGGTCGCCGAGACGTTCGCGCCCGAGCACCTGCAGCTCATGGGGGAGGCGGCCGAGGCGCTCGCCCCGCGCGTGCGCTGCGCCGGCGCGGTGTTCGTCGGCGGCGGGACCGCGTTCGGCGACTACGTCGCCGGTTCGAACCACTCGCTGCCGACCGGCGGCTCGGCCCGCTTCGCCTCGTCGCTGTCGGTGCGGCACTTCCGGCGGCGGATGGCCGAGGTCCACATCGGGCCCGCTGCGGGGGCGCTCGCGAAGGCCGGCGCGCCGATCGCGCGGGCGGAGGGGTTCGAGCTCCACGCGCGCTCGATGGAAGCTCGCCAGAATGGCGGTGGCCGATGACCCGCACCGCAGAGATCCAGCGCACCACCAAGGAGACGGACGTCCGTCTGTCGCTCGCCCTCGACGGCTCGGGCGGCGGCACGCGGCAGACCGGCGTCGGGTTCTTCGACCACATGCTCGACCTGCTCGCCCGCCACGGCCGCCTCGACCTCGACGTCGCGGTGACCGGCGACCTGCAGACCGGCGGCCACCACACCGTCGAGGACACCGGCATCGTGCTCGGGCAGGCGCTGGACGAGGCGCTCGCCGACCGCGCCGGCATCCACCGCTACGGGCACGCGGTCGTGCCGATGGACGAGGCGCGCGCGGCGTGCGCGATCGACATCTCCGGGCGGCCGCTCGTCGCCTACGACGGGTCGCTGCTCGCGCCGGGCATCACCGGCGGGTTCGACCACGAGCTGCTCGAGGAGTTCCTGCGCGGGGTCGCGAACGGCGCGCGCATGACGATCCACCTGGGCATCGAGGCCGGCACGAACGCGCACCACATGATCGAGGCCGCGTTCAAGGCATTCGCGCGCGCGCTGCGCGCCGCGGTGTCGCTCGACCCCACCGAGACCGGCGTCCCGTCGACGAAGGGGGTCCTGTGATCGGGATCGTCGACTACGGGATGGGCAACCGGCGGTCGGTCGAGAAGGCCTTCGAGAAGGTCGGCGCGACCGTCGCGCTGACGCCCGACCCCGACGTGCTGCGCTCGTGCGCCGGCCTGGTCGTCCCGGGCGTCGGCGCGTTCCCCGAGGCGATGCGGCGCCTGCGCGCCTCCGGCCTGGACCAGGTGGTGCTCGAGCGCGCCGAGGCCGGCGTGCCGGTCATCGGGCTGTGCCTCGGCATGCAGCTGTTGTTCGAGACCTCCGAGGAGCACGAGGGCTCGACCGGCCTGGGTCTCCTGCCGGGGCGGATCGTCAAGCTCGACACCGGCGGGCTGAAGCTCCCGCACATCGGGTGGAACACGATCACCTGGACGCGCCCGTCGCCGCTCATCGAGGGGATCCCCGACGGCGCGGCCTTCTACCACGTGCACTCGTTCGCCCCCGAACCGTCCGACGAGGACATCGTGCTCGGCTACGGCGAGTACGGCACGCGGTTCGTCTCGTTCGTCGAGCGCGGCACCGTGTTCGGCGCGCAGTGCCACCCCGAGAAGTCCTCCACGCACGGCCTGCGGCTGCTCGGCAACTTCGTCGCGATCGCCTCGGGGGTGCCCGCGTCGTGATCCTCTATCCGGCCGTCGACATCAGGAACGGGAAGGCGGTCCGCCTGGACCGGGGCGACTTCGCCGCCGAGACCGTCTACCAGGACGATCCGTTCGAGGCCGCCCGCACCTGGGTCGAGGAGGGCGCGCGGTTCCTGCACATCGTCGACCTCGACGGCGCCCGGACCGGGACGCCCGCGAACCTGCACCACGTCGAGCGGATCACGCGCGAGCTCGACGTGCCGGTCGAGGTCGGTGGCGGCCTGCGGTCGCTGCCGTCCGTGCGCGACGCGCTCCGCGCCGGCGCCGCCCGGGTCATCCTCGGCACCGCCGCCTACACCGACGTCGATTTCCTCGACGAGGTCGTCGCCGCCTACGGCGAGCGGGTCGTCGTGTCGGTCGACGCGCGCAACGGGTTCGTCACCACCGAGGGCTGGACCGAGACGACGCAGATGCCCGCCGACGCGGTCATCCAGCGCCTGACGCAGCGCGGCGTCAAGCAGTTCGTCTACTCGAACGTCGAGCGCGACGGGATGATGGAGGGCGTCGACCTCGACGAGGTGCGGCGGATCGCCGGCGTCGTGCGCGGGCGCTTCTTGTACTCCGGCGGGGTCTCGACGCTCGACGACCTGCGCGGGCTGCGCGACCTGCGCCAGGTCAATCTCGCGGGCGTCATCGTCGGCAAGGCGCTGTTCGAGCGGCGGTTCACCGTCGCCGAGGGGCAGGCGGTGCTCGACGGCAAGGAGCCCGAGCCCGACGCCGAGGCGGACGCCGAGCGCGAGCCGCTCTCCTCGTAGCCTGGGGTCCGTGCACCTCAAGCGCGTCATCCCGTGCCTGGACGTCGACGCGGGCCGGGTCGTCAAGGGGACGAACTTCGTCGACCTGCGCGACGCCGGCGACCCCGTCGAGCTGGCCGAGCGCTACGACCGCGAAGGCGCCGACGAGCTCGTCTTCCTCGACATCACCGCGACGAGCGACAAGCGCGCCACGATGGTCGACCTCGCGCGCCGCACCGCCGACAACGTGTTCGTCCCGTTCACGATCGGCGGCGGGCTGCGGTCGGTCGAGGACGCGCAGGCGGTGCTCGACGCCGGCGCCGACAAGGTGTCGGTGAACTCGGCGGCGGTGGCGCGCCCACAGCTCATCGACGAGCTGGCCGACGTGTTCGGCGTGCAGTGCGTCGTGCTGGCGATCGACGCCAAGCGCCGCGAGGGCGGCGGCTGGGAGGTCTACACGGCCGGCGGGCGCCGGCCGATGGGGATCGACGCCGTCCAGTGGGCGCGCGAGGGCGTCGAGCGCGGGGCGGGGGAGATCCTGCTCACCTCGATGGACCGCGACGGCACGAACGCCGGGTACGACCTCGAGCTGACGCGGACCGTCGCCGACGCGGTCGGCGTGCCGGTCATCGCGTCCGGCGGGGCGGGGACGCTCGACCACATGGCCGACGCGCTCGAGGCGGGGGCGGACGCGGCGCTCGTCGCGACGCTCTTCCACTTCGGCCACCACACGATCGCCGAGGCGAAGGCGCACCTCGCCGCCCGCGGGCTGCCCGTGCGGGTCGCCGAGCCGCACGCCTGACGCGCCCCGACGCCCGCGCGACGGAGGGCCAGACCCGGTGTGAACATGCGTCCGCCGGGGGCTCACCGCCCGGGTGCCCGGCGCGGGCGTGCCGGGCGCCCGAGGCGCTCCGGGCTGATCGCGACGGCGAGCGCGACCGCGCCGTACAGCGCGGCGAACGCGGCGAACAGCGCCGCGTGGCTCGCGGCCGCCGAGCCGAGCGCATACGTCGCGAAGACCGCGATCACCGCGACCTCGGTGGCCAGGCCGGCGAGCGACGTGACCGTCGAACGAGCGCCGCCGTCCATCGCGTCCTGCAGGCGCGCGTCGGCGGCGATCGTCAGCGCCTGGAACGCCGCGAACGCGACGGCGACGAGCGCGAAGCCGGCGACGCTGCGGGTCAGCGCGCCCGCCGCGAGCGCGGCGGCGGCAGCGAGCAGCAGCGCGGCGAACGGCGCCCGGCCGAGCAGGCTCGCGCGGCCCGCGAGGACGCCGCCCAGCGCGACGCCGGCGTACACGAGCAGGCCGAGCAGCGGCACGTCCTCGGTCGCGACGCCCGCGTCGACCGCGAGCAGCGGCAGGTACTCGTCGAGCGAGCCCCAGACCGCGGTGACGCCGACGACGAGCAGGAGCGCCGCGCGGACGGCGCGGGAGGCGCGGACCTCGGCGATGCCGGTGCGCAGGACGGCGGCGTAGCCGGGCGCGCCCGCGCTCCGCTCCTCTTCCTCCTGGTCGTCGCGCTCGGTGGCGGCGGGGGTGCGGTGCTCGGGGAACGTCGTCGCGACGAGCGCGGCGGCGACGCAGACGGCGACGCTCGCGACGCCGACCGCGGTGAAGCCGCCCATCGCCAGGACCGGCGCGGCGAGGCCCATCGCGGCCGCGCTGGCGATCGTGCCGAGCGCGGTCGCGCGGCCGATCACCGACGCGTACCGGCGGGCCTGGCCGGCGCGGTCGAGCTCCTCGTAGACGAGCGCCTCCAGCGCGCCCGACTGCAGCGCGCCCTGCGCCCCCCACAGGACGAAGCCCGCCGCGAACGCCGGGTAGGACGGCGCGGCGATCCACAGCGCGTAGCCGGCGCCGCTCAGCAGCGGGGCGAGGACGAGCAGCGCACGGCGCGAGACCGTGTCCGCCCAGACGCCGGACGGGATCTCCAGCACGAAGCCGGCCAGCGACCAGATCGCGAAGAGCGACGAGATCTCCGCGGTCGACAGCCCCGCGTCGGCGAACAGCAGCGCGTAGACCGGGTACAGCAGGATGAGCTCGCCCAGGAACGCGTAGGCGTACAGGCGGGCGGCGAGGCGGCGCGCCGCGTCGGCACGCTCGTCGGAAGCGGGTCAGCGCTTGCGGTAGCGGTAACGCATGACGGTCAGGGTACGGGATTCAGAGCCCCGCCTCCAGCCAGTCGATGATCCCGCCGACCTTCTCCCAGTCGCCGGCGCGGCGGGCGTCGATGAGCTCGCGGAGGACCGGCGGCTCGATCGCCAGCAGCGCCTCGGACCCCGCCGACACCCAGCGCACGAGCGCGTGGTGGACGAGGTCGTCGACGGCGATGCCGGTCTCGGCCGACAGCGTGCGGAACGTCGGCATCGGGTCGATCGCGCGTGACGCCTCGACGCGGCGGGCGAACTCGCGGTGCTGGGGCGGGACGCTCACCCCGGCGATCGTAGGGACATCGCCGGAGGGGTAGACCGACCGGGGAACCGTCCCACACGAAAGGACTCCGGTCATGGCCGAGCCAGTCCCCTCCGGCAGCGACGTCTCCGCCGGCACCTACCGGTGCACGAACTGCGGCAACGAGATCCAGGTCCAGTCGGTGCAGAGCCTGCCGCCCTGCCCGAAGTGCCAGAACAACCAGTACACGACGGTGACCGGCGGCGACGCCGCCGCCGATCCCTACCCGGACGGCTGAGCCGCGCGCCGCGGCGGCGGCTCAGGCGTGCGTGCCGGCCGTCGCCGCGACGTCGTCGAACACCTCGGCCAGGCGCCCGGCCAGGGCCGGCCACGAGAACCGCGAGCGGGCGTCGCGGCGGGCGGCCTCGCCGCGCCTGCGGCGCTCGTCGGGCGCGTCGACCGCGGCCGCGATCGCGCCGGCCAGCGCGTCGCGGTCGTCGGGCTCGACCAGCCAGCCGGTGTGCCCGTCGTGGACGATCTCGGTCGGGCCGTAGCGGTTGACGGCGATCGGCGGGACCGCGCAGGCCATCGCCTCGACGAGGACCTGCCCGAACTGCTCGCGGACCGACGCGAGCGCGAGCACGTCCGAGGCCGACAGGAACGCCGGCAGCGCGTCGTGGTCGTGCCAGCCGGCGAGGAAGACGTCCTCGACGCCGAGGCGGTCGATCGTCTCGGCCGGATGCTCGCCCTCCCACTCGCCCGGATGGCCGCCGACGAGGACGAGCGCGGCGCGGTTGCGCAGATCCCGGCGGGCCTGGGCGAACGCCTCGATGAGCAGGGAGGTGCGCTTGACCGCCGTGAAGCGGCCGACGCCGAGCAGGACGGTCGCGCCGTCGAGGCGGGCGACCTGCTCGGGCGTGTAGGCGACCGAGCCGGCGGGCTCGCCGGGGCGCCAGCCCTGCGGGTGGTCGACCAGGTGCCGGCGCCAGTGCGCGGCGCGGTCGACGTCGACGCGGTGGAAGGTCTCGGGGTCGAAGCCGTTCGGGAGCAGCACGCAGCGGCCGGGGTCGATGTCGAGTACCGCCTCCGCGCGGGCGACCTGGGTCTCGCTGAGGACGACGAGGCGCTCGCAGCGGTGCGCCCAGCGGCGCATGCGCTCGGCCCACGCGTGGGCGTGCTCCCAGCCCTCCGGCGGGCCCGAGGCGATCGCCTCGAGCATGAGCAGCTCGGTCCCGTGCAGGTGGCCGACGACCGGGACGTCGGGGGCGACGCGGGCGGCCGCCTCGTGGACGGGCGTCAGGTGGTGCAGGTGCAGGACGTCCATCTCCGCGGCGCCGGCACGGCGCAGGGCGCGCGACCAGACGGTGACGTGGCGCTCGTACAGCGCGTCGTCGACCTTCGCGAAGACGAGGTCGGCCGCGCCGGGCCGGTCCTCGTAGGAGGGGTGCATGGGGACGCCGGGCGTGTCGAAGTCGACGGCGTGGACGTCCAGGCCGGCGTAGAACCGCCAGGCGTCGCCGTGGCCGCGGTAGGAGCCCGAGAGCACCGAGACCTCCCAGCCGTGGCCCGGGAGCTCCCGGGCGAGCGAGCGGGCGACGTGGGACGAGCCGCCGCGCGGGAAGAACATGAGAGCACTCAGAACGCGGTGTGACACGCCATGCAGTGTGCCCGAACGCCGCGCCGACACAGAAAGGGGTCTGACCCCTTGAACCCCTGAGGAAGTTCAAGGGGTCTGACCCCGAGGGCGCTCGGAGCGGGTTTTCGGGGCCCGTCAGGGCCGTTTCGGGCGTCCTGCCGTCAGCGGGGCGGGAACGCGAGGGCGGTCGGGATCGGCCGGCCACCCGGCAGGACGACCCCGTGCGACTCGCGCGGCACGTTGCGCAGGCGGCCCTCGCAGACCAGCGAGGTCGAGCCTCCGCCGTCCAGGTTGAGCGCCGTGACCGCCCCGAGGGCGACGAGCGCGTCGGCGAGCTCCGGGAGCGTCAGCCCCGCCTCGTCGTCGGCCCGGCCGTCGCACACCACCGCGAGCGCGCGGCGGTCGGCGGTCAGCCCCAGCGCCGCGCGCGGGTGGCGGCCCTCGGTGATGTCCGAGTCGAACTGGCGCGCGCCCGCGCTGAACCCCTCGGGATCCTCGCCCGCCGCCGCGACGCGCGCGCCGGCGTCGACCAGCAGCGGGCCGGCCTGCAGCAGGTCGCCGCGCGGCAGCTCCGGCAGCTCCGGACGCCGCGCGATCCGCACGTCGCCCGCCGCGCTGTGCACGCACGCGCGCAGCGCGCCCCACGGCGCGTCGAACGGCACCGACCGCCGCGCCACGCCGCGCGTGCGCAGCTCGCCGAGCGGCACGTCGCCGCCCGCCGCGCCGCGGACGAAGAACCCGCCGACGATCGCCTCCGCCACCCCCTCGCGCGCGCACCACGCCTCCAGCGGCGCCGGGCGGCGCAGCCGCACCACGCGCACCTGGACCGCGTCCAGCGCGTACGTGGCGACGTGCAGCGTCGTCTGCGCGCCGTCGGCGAGCGTCAGCCGCAGCCGGTCCAGGTGCCGGGGCGCACGGGAGGCGCGGGGCCGCCGCAGGGTGGCCGGCGAGGCGCTCATGGGCGTGTAGTTCGACGCAGAGCCCGAGATCTTGCGTGAAGAGCCGGTGAAGTTCCAGGGCGGCGGCGCCTCAGCGGCCGCCGTCCCGCCTGATGTGGCGGTGGCAGTGGTTGTGCTTCTTGACGATCACGCGACCGCGGATCTTCCGCACGTGCCGGTGCGGATGGCACGCCCGCGGCCCGCGGGTGTGGCGGTGCCCGTGCAGCCCGTACCGGTCCTTGAGGTAGCGCTCGTGCCGCGCCTTGGCCCGCGCGCGCAGCCGCTTGGAGATCCGCTCGCGCCGCTTGCGCACCGCGTCCTGGCGCGGGCGCATCGCGAACAGGCTCGAGTAGCCGACGAGGTAGACCCGCTCACCGTCGGCGATCGCCGGGTTGAACGCGCCCTTGCGCGTCGACCACACCTTCTGGCCGGTGTTCGCGCCGTAGGCGATCGTCGTCTTGGCGAGCGTCGAGACGAACACGAGGTCGCCGAGCACCGCCGGCCCGCCGCTCACCCGCCCGCCGGTGTCGCGGCTCCACTTCACCGCGCCGCTGCGCGCGTCCAGCGCGTACAGCTTGCGGTCGTACGAGCCGATGTACACGGTCTGGTTCGCCACCGCCGGCGACGAGTACACGAACCCACCGGTCTTCTTGCGCCACGCCAGCCGCCCGTTGCGGGCCGAGAACGAGTAGACGAACCCGTCCGTGTTGCCGATGTAGACGCGCCCGTAGGCGACCGCGGGGGTCGAGTAGAAGTTGCCGGAGGCCAGGCCGAACCGCGCCCCGGACGTGCCGGTCGTCCAGAGCTTGGCGCCGGTCGACGCCCGGATCGCGTGGACCCGCCCGTCGTAGTCGCCGAAGATCAGCCGGCCGCGGTCGAGCGCGAGCGCGCCCTTCACCGCGCCGCCGGCCCGGTAGCGCCAGCGCACGTGCCCGTCGGATGCGCGCAGCCCGTAGACCGTGCCGTCCTCGGCGCCGAAGTACAGGTTCCCGTTCGCGTACAGCGGCGAGGACTCCGACCGCGACGCGAGCTTGCGCGACCACTTCGTCCGGCCGGTCGCCGCCGACACCGCGACGACCCGCCCGGCGCGGATCCCGCGCCCGCGCTGGAGCACCGTCACGTACACGGTCCCTCTCGCGTACGCGGGCGACGCCGCCGCCAGGTAGCCGAGCTTGCGCTTCCAGCGCACCTCGCCGGTGCGCCGGCTGATCCCGTACAGCGCCGCGTTGTTCTTGAGCAGGAACACCTGGCGCCCGCCGGCGACCGGCGGGAACTCGAGCAGGATCGAGCCGCGCACCGCCCACAGGAACGTGAACGGCGGGCGCAGCGGCTCGGGCAGCGGCAGGTAGTTCGTCCGCTGCGGCGTCAGGCCGTAGACGGGCCACGTGAAGGGGGCCTTCCCGTCGTCGCTGCTGTCGTCCGAGCTCGTGACGGGCTCCCGCGGCGCGGTCGTCGGAGCCTCCTCGGCCTCGAACTCGACGTCCGGGTTGGTCAGATCCCCGGTCTCCTCGGTCAAGACCGCGACGGCCACACCGGCTATGGCGGCGAGGAGCGCGACGATCACGAGCGCCAGCAGCCGCCGCCATCGGCGCCGCATGCGCGCGAACATCGGTGCCATGGTACCGACGGTGATCGACCGCCTGACCAGGCTTCCCGGGGCCGAGCGCGTCCTCGGCGCGCTCGACGGCCTGAGGCGCGTGCACCTGGTCGGCGGAGCCGTCCGCGACCTGCTGCTCGACCGCACGCCGCGCGAGATCGACCTGCTCGCCGAGGAGGACGGGGTCGCGGTCGCGCGCGAGCTCGCCCGCCGCCTGGACGGCGCCCTGCGCGTGCACGACACGTTCGGGACCGCGACCGTCGAGGCGGGGGACCTGCGGCTCGACGTCGCGACCGCGCGCGCCGAGACCTACCCGCGGCCCGGCGCGCTGCCCGAGGTGCGGCCCGGGACGGTCGCCGAGGACATGGCCCGGCGCGACTTCACGGTCAACGCGATCGCGGTCGGCCTGACCGACGACGTCCGCGGCCGGGTGACGTCGTTCCCCGGCGCGCTCGAGGACCTCGAGGCCCGCCGGCTGCGCGTCCTGCACGACGCGAGCTTCGTCGACGACCCGACCCGCCTCATCCGGCTCGTGCGGTACGGGACCCGGCTCGGGTTCTTCATCGACCCGCGGACCGAGCAGCTCGCCCGCGCGGCGTTCGCCGACGACGCCCCGGCGACGGCCGGCCTGGCCCGGATGGGCCGCGAGTTCTGGCTCCTGCTCGGCGAGCCGACGGTCGTGGAGGGCCTGGAGCTGCTCGACGAGCTCGGCGGGGGCGGGGCCTTCCACGCCGAGCCCGCCGTCCTCGAGCGGGTGCTCGACCTCCTGCCGCCCGACGCGTCGCGCGAGCACGCGCTGCTCGCCGCGCTGGCCGCCGACCTCGACGAGGACGACCTGGCCTGGTGGCTGCGCGAGGCGCACGTCCCGCGGCCCGACCTCGTCCTCGTGGCCGCCCGCGCCCCGCGTGACCTGGCCGCGCGGCTGGCCGCGGCGACCACGCCGTCCGAGCTCGCGGCCGTCGCCGACCCGGTCCCGCCCGAGGCGGTCGTCGTCGCCGGCGCGTTCGGCGCCGAGGAGCCCGCCCGCCGCTGGCTGCGCGAGCTGCGCCACGTCCGCCCGGCGATCACCGGCCGCGACCTGCTCGACGCCGGCGTGCCGCAGGGACCGGAGATCGGGCGCCGCCTCGCGCTCGCCCGGGCGGCGCTGCTGGACGGGCGCGCCACCACCCGGGAGGAGCAGCTCGCGGCGGCGCTGGCCGACGCGTCACACTGAGGGCCGATGGTCACCGCCACCGACCTCGCTCCGCTTCCCGCCCCGTTCACCTGGCAGGGCGACCACGTCGCCGTCGACCTCGGGCACGGGGCGCAGGCGCTGTTCACGACCCGGCGCGGCGGCGTCTCGCGGGCGCCGTTCGACACGCTGAACCTGGGCCGCTGGACCGACGACGACCCGGCGAGCGTCGAGGCCAACCGGCGCACCGCCGCCGCCCTCGCCGGCGTCCCGCTCGACCACGTCGCGCAGGCGCGCCAGGTCCACGGCGCCGCCGTCGAGCGCGTCGAGGACGTCCCGCATCCCGTCCGGGAGGCCGACGGCGTCGCGACCGCGCTCCCCGGCGTCGCGGCGATCGTGCTGACCGCCGACTGCCTGCCGATCGCGCTCGCCACCCCGACCGCCGTCGCGATGGTCCACGCCGGCTGGCGCGGCCTGGCGTGCGGCGTGATCGAGGAGGGCGTGCGCGCGGTGCGCGAGCTCGGCGGCGACGACGGGCCGCTCGTCGCGGCGATCGGGCCGGGCGCGGGCGGCTGCTGCTACGAGGTCGGCGACGAGGTCCGCGAGGAGCTCGGCCTGGACCCGTGCGGCGGGCCGGCGACCGTCGACCTCAAGCGCATCGCGGCCGAGCGGCTCTACGAGGCCGACGCCGACGTCATCCACGACGCCGGCCTGTGCACCATGTGCACCGACCGCTCGCTCTTCTTCAGCCACCGGCGCGACGGCCCCGTCACCGGCCGGCAGGGAGGGATCGCATGGCGCCGGAGCTCGTGACCGGCCTGACCGCCGAGCGGGTCGCCCGCAACGTCGCCGAGGTCCGCGCCGAGATCGGCGACCCCGGCGTCGAGATCCTCGCCGCCGTCAAGTACGTGCCGCTCGAGGAGCTCGGCGTCCTCTCCGAGGCCGGCATCCGGGTCGTCGGCGAGAACCGCGCGCAGGAGCTCGTCCGCAAGGCCGAGGCGCACCCCGAGTTCACCTGGGACTTCATCGGCCAGCTCCAGTCACGCAAGGTCAAGCTCATCGCCCCGATCGTGCGGCGGATCCACTCGGTCGCGTCCGACAGCGCGATCGCCCAGATCGAGAAGCACTGGCGCGACGGGCTCGAGGTCTTCCTGCAGGTCAACATCGCCGGCGAGGAGGGCAAGGCGGGCGTCGCCGTCGAGGACGTGCCGCGGTACCTCGAACGCCTGCCGTTCACCGGCCTGACCGTCATGCCGCCCGCGACCGACGACCCCGAGCAGAGCCGCCAGTGGTTCCGCCGCGCGCGCGAGCTGGCCGACGCGCACGGCCTCCGCGGCCTGTCGATGGGCACGACGCAGGACTACGTCGTCGCGGCCCAGGAGGGCGCGACGATCGTGCGCATCGGGCATCGCCTGTTCCGGTGATTGCAGGAGAATCGCCGCCGAGGGCTAACCTTCGGAGCTGGCATGGCCATGCGCGACTCCTGGCACAAGGCGCTCGTCTACTTCGGGCTCGCCGAAGAGCGGCACTACGAAGAGGATCTTCCCGAGCCCGAGCCTGAGGCCGCGCTCGAGGACCGCTACCGCGAGCGCCCGAACGTCCGGCGCCTGTCGACGCGCCGCCGGCGCGACGAGATCGACGACATCTTCGGCGACGACGACGACGAGATCGGCGGCCGCCCGACGACCGTGCTGCGGCCGGTGGCCGGGGGTCGTTCGGCCCGGAACGGAGGCGATGTCCGCGTGCACCTGGTCCATCCCAAGTCGTTCAACGACGCCCAGCAGGTCGCCGACCGCTTCAAGGACCAGGTTCCGGTCATCCTCAACCTCCAGGGCGTGGAGACCGACCTGTCCAAGCGCCTCATCGACTTCGCCAGCGGCCTGACCTACGCGCTCGACGGCGGCATGCAGCGGATCGCCGACAAGGTGTTCATGCTCACGCCGCGCAACGTCGAGATCTCCGCCGCCGAGAAGGCACGCCTGGTGGAGAAGGGCTTCTTCAACCAGTCGTGACGGGTTGTCGCCGCGCCCGGCGACGTCCTCGCCGGACGCGACCACGACGCCGTCACCCCTAGACTCCCGCCGCGATGATCGGACTCGTCGGCAGCGGCAACATGGCACGCGCGCTCGCGCGCGGGTGGGGCGAGCCGGTGCTCTGCACCGACGCGATCGCCGAGCGCGCCCGGGCGCTCGCCGCCGAGACCGGCGGCGAGGCGGTCGAGGGCAACGGCGCGCTCGCCGACCGCGCCGACGTCGTCGTGCTCTGCCACAAGCCCGCCCAGACCGAGGAGGTCGCCGAGCAGATCGGCGGCCGCGCCAAGGGCGTGATCTCGATCCTCGGCGGCGTCCCGCTCGAGCGCCTGAAGGCCGCCTACGGCGACGTCCCCGTCGTGCGCGTGCTGCCGAGCACGCCGGTCGAGGTGCGCCAGGGCGTCACCGTCCACGCCGAGGACCCGGACGCCGACCCGCAGCTCACCGCGCGCGCGAAGGAGCTCTTCGGCCGCGTCGGTCCGGTGATCTCGCTCCCCGAGGCGTGGATCGACGTCGCGATGGGGCTCATGTCGTGCGCGCCCGCGTACATGGCGCTCGTCGCCGAGGCCCAGGTCGACGCCGGCGTCCGGCACGGGATCCCCGCCGAGATCGCCGCACAGCTCGTCGTCAAGACGATGGCCGGCTCGGCCGCGCTGATCGAGCACCACGGCAACGACACGCTCGCCGTCAGGCGCGGCGTCACGTCGCCCGGAGGCTCGACCGCGCGGGGCCTCGAGGCGCTCGAACGCGGCGGGCTGCGGGCTGCTTTCCTTCGGGCCATGCACGAGGTGGCCGGGCGATGACCCGCGACGACATCGCAGACTTCCTGAGCGCGCTCCTGAGGGTGTACGTGATCCTCATCATCGCGTACATCGTCATCAACCTCCTGTTCGCGTTCGGCGCGCGGCCCGGCTACTACCGCTGGCTCGACGCGGTGATGGGCTTCCTGCGCGACGTCTCCGAGCCGTATCTCAGGCTGTTCCGCCGGTTCATCCCGCCGCTCGGCCCGATCGACATCAGCCCGATCATCGCGCTGCTGGTCCTGCAGATCGTCGGCGGGATCATCATCGGCGCGATCCGCGGGTGAGCCCGCTGCGGCGACCGGCGGCCCGCGCCGCGCTCGTCTTCGCCGCGGTCGTCGCGGTCGACCAGGTCACGAAGGCGCTCGTCCGCTCGGGCATGCAGCGCGGCGAGGAGGACCCGATCCTGCCGGCGCTCAAGCTCGTCCACGTCCGCAACGAGGGGGTCGCGTTCGGCATCGAGGCCGGCGGCCAGACCCTCGTCATCGTGCTCATCGCGTTCGCGCTGACCGTGCTGCTCCTCTACTTCGCCCGCCACAGCGCCAGGCCGCTCATGTGGCTGCCGGTCGGCCTGCTGCTCGGCGGCGCGGTCGGCAACATCATCGACCGCATCCACCAGGGCGCGGTCACCGACTTCCTCAAGCTGCCGAAGTGGCCCGCGTTCAACGTCGCCGACATCGCGATCACGTTCGGCGTGCTGACGCTCATCTACGTGCTCGAGCGCCGCGATGCCCGAGATCCGAGTCCCGCCTGAGCACGCCGGCGAGCGCCTCGACGTCGTCCTCGGCGAGCACGCCGGCTCGCGCAGCGCGGCCCAGCGCCTCATCGACGAGGGGCGCGTGACCGTCGACGGCGTCCGCCGCCCCAAGCGCCACAAGGTCGCGGCGGGCGAGATCGTCGCGTGGGAGCCGCCGCCCGAGCCCGAGCCGGTCGACCCCGCCGACGTCCCGTACGACGTCGTGTACGAGGACGAGCACCTGCTCGTCGTCGACAAGCCGGCGGGCGTCGTCGTGCACCCCGCCCGCGGCCACGAGACCGGCACGCTCGCGCAGGCGCTCGCGGGCCGCACCGCGGGCGGCGAGCCCGGGCGCGCCGGCATCGTCCACCGCCTGGACCGCGACACCTCGGGCCTGCTCGTCGTCGCGCGCTCGGAGGACGCGCACCGGCGGCTGAAGGCGATGCTCGAGCGGCGCGAGATCACCCGCGAGTACCTCGCGCTCGTCCTCGGCCGCCCGCCCGCCCGCACCGGCACGATCGACGCGCCGATCGGCCGCGACCGGCGCGTGCGGACGCGCATGTCGACCGACACCGACGAGCCGCGCGAGGCCCGCACCCATTTCGCGATCGAGCGCGCCTACCCGGAGGCGACGCTCCTGCGGGTGACGCTCGAGACCGGCCGCACCCACCAGATCCGCGTCCACCTGCAGGCGATCGGCCATCCCGTCGCCGGCGACCCCGAGTACGGCGGGGCGGGGGCGTTCGGCCTCGAGCGCCAGTTCCTGCACGCCGCGCGCCTGGCGTTCGAGCATCCCTTCACGGGCGCCACCGTCGACGTGACGAGCCCGCTGCCCGACGACCTGCGGCGGGTGCTCGAGACCCTCTGACGCGCCGTGCGAGCACCAGGGCGGCCCGTCCGTGGCCGCCCCGTGCCTGCTCCGGGTGCGGGCCGGCCACCGGAGGTAGGGGAAAGGGGACCGACCCGCGCCTTCCCAAACGCAGGCGCGGGGAGGATCTTGCGTACACTGGGGCGGACCGTTCCGATCACGACCCCGTGCGGTACCGCGTCGAGGGCTCCTGCCCGGCCACACCTGGAGGCCGGGTTCCCGAGACGTCGCACGGGCTGCAGCACATCCACACCCGAAAAGGAGCACCACATGCCTGACGTCGGCCTGCGAGAGCTGCTGGAGTCCGGAGTCCACTTCGGACACCAGACCCGCCGCTGGAACCCGAAGATGCGCCGCTTCATCTACGGCGAGCGCGACGGGATCTACATCATCGACCTGCTGAAGACCGAGCGCCTCCTGCGCGACGCCCAGCAGTTCGCGGCGGACGTCGCCGGCCGCGGCGGCACGATCCTCTTCGTCGGCACCAAGAAGCAGGCGCGCGACGCGATCAAGGAGGCGGCGGAGGCGGCGGGCATGCCGTACGTCAACCACCGCTGGCTGGGCGGCCTGCTCACGAACTTCCAGACGATCTCGCAGCGGATCAAGCGCCTGCACGACCTCGAGCGCTACGAGCGCGAGGGCCAGCTCGACCTGCTGCCCACGCGTGAGCGCATGGCCGCGCAGGCCGACCTCGAGAAGCTGCGGGCCAACCTCGGCGGGGTGAAGAACATGCAGCGCCTGCCGCAGGCGGTGTTCGTCATCGACCTGAAGACCGAGGCGATCGCCGTCCGCGAGGCCCAGCGCCTGCGGATCCCGATCATCGGCCTGGTCGACACGAACGTCGACCCGGACGGGATCGACTACGTGATCCCCGGCAACGACGACGCGATGCGCTCGTGCGGGCTCATCGCGCGCGCGATCGGCGACGTCATCGCCGAGGCCTCGGCGCGCTACCGCCAGGCCGAGGAGGAGCGCCTGCGCCGCGAGGCCGAGGAGCAGGCCCGCCGCGAGGCCGAGGAGCAGGCGCGCCGCGAGCAGGAGGAGCACGCCCGCCGCGAGGCCGAGGAGCAGGACCGCCAGGCCGCCGAGGCGGCCAAGGAGCAGCGCCGGCGCGAGGCGCTCGTGGCCGCCGAGGGCGGCGGCGACCGCCAGGTCGCCGAGGGCGAGGTCGCCGAGGCCGTCCAGGCCGGCGGGCGGCCGCAGGCCGACCCGGTCGTGCAGCAGAGCGCGAACACCGAGGTCGCGACGCCCGAGCCGGCCGACCAGCCGCCGTCGCCCCAGCCCGCCCCGGCCGCCGAGCCGCGGCGCGAGGACGACATCACCAACGAGGACATCCAGGCCGACGCGAAGGACCAGGCCGGCACCGAGGAGCAGCCCACGGCGCCCTCCGAGGCCACCGAGGACCCGCAGAGCCCGAAGACGAACGAGGGAGCCCAGTCGTGAGCACCGACGCCTACACCCCGACCGCCGCCGACGTCAAGGCGCTGCGCGAGCGCACCGGCGCGGGGATGATGGACTGCAAGAAGGCGCTGGTCGAGGCGAACGGCGACGTCGACCAGGCGATCGAGATCCTGCGCAAGAAGGCCGGCAAGCGGATCGAGGACCGGGGCGAGCGCGTCGCCGCCGAGGGCACGATCCAGTCCTACATCCACTCGAACGCGAAGGTCGGCGTCCTCGTCGAGGTCAACTGCGAGACCGACTTCGTCGCGCGCAACGAGGACTTCATCGACTTCGCGCGGGAGATCGCGCTGCACATCGCGGCCGCGAACCCGCTCGTCGTCAGCGAGGAGGACCTCGACCCGGCGGTCGTCGAGAAGGAGGCCAAGGCGTTCGAGGAGCAGGCCGCCGACAAGCCCGAGAACATCCGCCCGCGGATCGTCGAGGGCCAGCTCAAGAAGTGGAAGAGCGAGGTCGTGCTGCTCAACCAGGAGCACGTCAACGGCGACAAGTACGAGGGCAAGACGATCAAGCAGCTCCAGGACGAGGTCGCGGCGAAGACCGGCGAGAACGTCCGGATCCGGCGCTTCGCGCGCTTCGCCGTCGGCCAGTAGCCCCGGCGAGGACCCGTCCTTGCCGGCGTTCAAGCGCATCCTGCTCAAGCTCTCGGGCGAGGCCCTCATGGGCAGGCTCGAGTACGGCACCGATCCCGAGCGCGTCCAGGCGATCGCGAACCAGATCTCCCGCGTCGAGCGGCAGGGGGTCGAGGTCGCGGTCGTCGTCGGCGCGGGCAACATCTACCGCGGCCTGCAGGGCGCGGCGACCGGCATGGACCGGGCGACCGCCGACTACATGGGGATGCTCGCGACGGTGCTGAACGCGCTCCAGCTCCAGGACGCGCTGGAGAAGCTCGACGTCCACACCCGCGTGCAGTCGGCGATCCAGATCCAGGAGGTCGCCGAGCCCTACATCCGGCGGCGGGCGATGCGCCACCTCGAGAAGGGGCGCGTCGTCATCTTCGCCGCCGGCACCGGCAACCCGTTCTTCACGACCGACACCGCCGCCGCGCTGCGCGCCGTCGAGGTCCACGCCGAGGCGATCCTCATGGGCAAGAACGGCGTCGAGGGCGTCTACTCGGGCGACCCGAAGACCGACCCCGAGGCGAGGTTCCTGCCGGAGATCACGTACATGGAGGCGCTGCGCCGCGGGCTGCGCGTCATGGACTCCACGGCGCTGACGCTGTGCATGGAGAACCGGCTCCCGATCCACGTGTTCAACATGGACGACGAGCGCAACATCGAGCGGATAGTGTCCGGCGAACGCGTGGGCACCCTGGTGACGAGCGAACATGAGTGAGATGACCGATGAGCTCCTGGCCGACGCCGGGGAGCGAATGAGGAAGTCCGTCGAGGCGACGGTCAACCAGTTCGGCACGGTCCGCACGGGCCGCGCCAACCCGCACCTGCTCGACCGCGTGATGGTCGACTACTACGGCGCGCAGACCCCGCTCAAGCAGCTCGCGACGCTCAGCGCGCCCGAGGCGCGCCTGTTGACGGTGTCGCCCTACGACAAGTCGGCGATGAAGGCGATCGAGAAGGCGATCCGCGACTCGGACCTGGGGCTGAACCCGTCGAACGACGGCAACATCATCCGGCTCGTGGTCCCGGAGCTGACCGAGGAGCGCCGGCGCGAGCTCGTCAAGCAGGTCCGCCACATCGCCGAGGAGGGCCGCATCGGCATCCGCAACGTGCGGCGCGACGTCATGCACGATCTGCGCGAGCTCAAGAACGAGGGCGAGCTGGGCGAGGACGAGGAGAAGCGCGCCGAGGCCGAGCTGCAGAAGCTCACCGACGAGCGCATCGCCGAGCTCGACGGTCTGCTCAAGCAGAAGGAAGCCGAGATCCTCGAAGTGTGAGCTCGTCCGCGCGGGCTCGATACGTCGCCATCATCACCGATGGCAACGGACGCTGGGCCCAGCGCCGCGGCCGTCCCGTCCTCGACGGCCACCAGGCCGGCGCGGACGTCGTCAAGGCGCGGCTGCGCGACGCGGTCGAGTTCGGCATCGAGGAGCTCACCGTGTACTCGTTCTCGACCGAGAACTGGTCGCGCTCGAAGGCCGAGGTGTCCGGCCTGATGCGCATGTTCGGCCAGCGCATCGACCGCGAGACGCCCGAGCTGGACGCCGAGGGCGTGCGGATGCGGTTCATCGGGCGCCGCGACGGCATCTCCAAGCGGCTGCAGGAGAAGATGCGCTGGGCGGAGGAGACGACCGCCGGCAACGACCGGATCACGCTGTTCGTCGCGTTCAACTACGGCGGCCGGGCGGAGATCCTCGACGCCGCCGAGCGCTACCAGGGCGGGGGCGAGGAGGCGTTCCGGCAGCTCCTGTACGCGCCGGACATGCACGACCCGGACCTCGTGATCCGCACGAGCGGCGAGCAGCGGCTGTCGAACTTCCTCGTCTGGCAGTCGGTGTACTCCGAGCTCGTGTTCGCCGAGGAGCTGTGGCCGGACTTCACACGCGAGGCGTTCCGGCGCTGCCTGGACGAGTACGCCACGCGCCACCGCCGGTTCGGGGGCCGCTGAGCGATGTCCGACCTCGGCGGGCGCGTGCTGGCCGCGATCCCCGCCATCGCGTTCGCGGTCTTCATCGTCGTGCAGGGCGAGTGGTGGTTCGCGGCGGGCGCGATCGCGCTCGGCCTGATCTGCCTGCACGAGCTGTACCTCATGCTGGCGTCGGTCCGGCCGGCGCGCCTGGCGGGCTTCCTGGGCCTGATCGGGATGGGGGTCGCCGCGATGACCGGCGGGCCGGAGGATGTGCTGCTGGCGCTCGCCGCGACGGTCGCGGTCACGTTCCTGCTGACGATCGCCGGGCCGTCGGCGGCCGGCGGCGTGTTCGGGATGGCGGCGGTGCTGCTCGGGGTCGTGTGGGTCGGCACCGCGATCGCGCACGCGATCATGCTCCGCGAGCTCGACCACGGCGGCGGGATCCTCGCGGCTGTGCTCGTCGGGACGTTCGCGGGGGACACCGGCGCGTACTTCGGCGGCAAGGCGCTGGGGAGGACGCCGCTGGCGCCTCGGATCTCGCCGAACAAGACCGTCGAGGGGCTGCTGTTCGGCATCTTCACCGCGGTCCTCGCGGTGTGGGTGGTGAACTGGTACCAGGACTGGATCGACACGCCGCAGGCGCTGATCCTCGGCGCCGCGGTCGCGATCGTCGCGCCGATCGGCGACCTGTTCGAGTCGTTCATCAAGCGCGACGTCGGGACGAAGGACACCGGCCGGCTGTTCGGCGCCCACGGCGGGGCGCTCGACCGCCTCGACGCGGTGCTCTTCTCGCTCGTGGCCGGCTACTACGTCTGGCGCGCCCTCCTCGGGGCGTGACCCGGAACACGGGCCGGGCGCCAGGGGGCACGCCGGCCGCTCCGCGCGCCCTACCCTGACCGGCGTGGCCCGCCGCCTCGTCATCCTCGGCTCGACCGGCTCGATCGGCACCCAGGCGCTCGACGTCGTCGAGCGCTCGCGCGACGAGTTCGACCTCGTCGGCCTGTCCGCGCAGGGCTCGTGGGAGCAGCTCGTCGAGCAGGCGCGGCGCTTCGGCGTCCGCCGCGTCGCGCTCACCGACCCGGCGGCCGCGGCCCGCGCGCAGGAGGCCTGGACCGACGGCGAGGTGCTCGCCGGGCCCGAGGGCCTCGTGCGGCTCGTCGTCGAGTCCGACGCCGACCTCGTCCTCAACGCGCTCGTGGGCAGCGCCGGCCTCGGCCCGACCGTCGCCGCGCTCGGCGAGGGCATCGACCTCGCGCTCGCCAACAAGGAGTCGCTCGTCGTCGGCGGCGAGCTCGTCATGGCGCTCTCGGAGGCCACCGGCGCCCAGGTCATCCCCGTCGACTCCGAGCACTCGGCGCTCCACCAGCTCCTCACGGCCGAGCTCGGCCGCGCCGGCGCCGGCTCGGTCGACAAGCTCGTCCTCACCGCGTCCGGCGGGCCGTTCCGCGGCCGCACCCGCGCCGAGCTCGAGTCGGTCACCGTCGAGGAGGCGCTCGCCCATCCGACGTGGGCGATGGGCGGCAAGATCACCGTCGACTCGGCGACGCTCATGAACAAGGGCCTGGAGGTCATCGAGGCCCACCACCTCTTCGGCACCCCCTACGAGGCGATCGACGTGGTCGTGCACCCGCAGTCGATCGTCCACTCGTACGTGCTGCTGTGTGACGGCGCCTCGCTCGCGCATCTCGGCTACCCGGACATGCGCGTGCCGATCGCCTACGCGCTCCACCATCCCGAGCGGGTGGAGCTGCCGGTCCGGCCGCTCGACCTCGCCGAGGTGGGGGCGCTGACGTTCGAGCCCGTCGACACGCACGCCTTCCCCGCGCTCGCCCTGGCCCGCGACGCGGCGGTCGCCGGCGGCACCGCGCCCTGCGTGCTCAACGCCGCGAACGAAGTCGCCGTGCACGCGTTCCTCGCCGGCCGCCTGCCGTTCCTCGGCATCCCCGCGGTCATCGAGGACACGCTCGCGACGCTGCCGCCGCAGCCCGTCCACGCGTTCGAGAACCTCTACGAGGCCGACCGCGAGGCGCGCACGGTCGCCGCGGGGCTCATCGGGGCCACGGCATGAGCTGGCTGCTCGCGTTCATCGGGTTCGCGCTGCTCATCATCCTCCACGAGCTGGGGCACTTCGCCGCGGCCAAGTGGGTGGGCATGCGCGTCGAGCGCTTCTCGCTGTTCTTCGGGCGCCCGATCTGGTCGGTGCGGCGCGGCGAGACCGAGTACGGGGTCGGCTGGATCCCCGCCGGCGGCTACGTGAAGATCACCGGGATGAACCCGCACGAGCCCCTCCCGCCGGAGGTGGCGCCGCGGGCCTACTTCCGCCAGCCGGTGTGGAAGCGGCTGGTCGTCATCGGCGCCGGCCCGCTCGTGAACCTCGTGCTGGCGTTCGTCATCCTCGCCGCGCTCTTCTGGGCCTCGGGCACCGTCCAGTCCAACAACCGCGTGGGGGAGATCGAGCCCGGCTCGCCCGCCGCCGGCATCCTGCAGACCGGCGACCGGATCGTCGCGGTCGACGGCCGGCGCGGCGACCTCACGCAGCTCACGGGCCAGATCGCCCGCCACCGCTGCCCGGGCGCGCAGACCGACGGCTGCGAGGCACGCAGCCCCGCGAAGATCGTCATCGTCCGCGACGGGCGCGAGCGGACCGTCGAGCTCACCCCGCGCTACGACGCCGAGGTCGGCCGGCCGCGCGTCGGCTTCTCGTTCGCCGTCGAGCCCGTCGAGCTCGGCCCGGGCGCCGCCGCCCGCAAGAGCCTCGACACGATGTGGGAGGTCACCTCCGCGACGGTCGGCGTGATCGTGCGGCTCTTCTACAGCCCCGAGGCGCGCGACGAGGTCGGCGGCGTCGTCGGGTCCTACGAGGCGACGCGCCGTTCGTTCGAGGTCGACACCGAGCGCGCCGTGCTCATCCTCGGGCTCATCTCGCTCTCGCTGGCGGTCGTCAACCTCTTCCCGTTCCTGCCGCTGGACGGCGGCCACATCTTCTGGGCGATCGCCGAGAAGATCCGCGGCCGCGCGATCCCGTTCAGCCTCATGGAACGCGCCTCGGTCATCGGCTTCGCGCTCATCCTCATCCTCTTCGTCATCGGCCTGGAGAACGACGTCGACCGAATCCGCACCGGCGAGCTCGATCCCCGGTAACGTCCCGTACCGGAGGGTCCCGACGAGGAGGAACTGTGGAGAGCAGCACGGTCGACCGGGCGCAGACGCCCGCGCACGCCGACGCCGGCGCGGAGACGATGATCGCCGCGTTCCACGAGACGGTCAGGCAGATCCCGGACACGGTCGCGATCCGGACCGTGGACGACTCGGTCAAGATCACGTGGAGCGACCTGCGCGCGCGGGTGGACGCGCTCGCGGCCGGCCTGGCCAAGCTCGGCCTGCGGCGCGGCGACACCGTCGCGCTGATGTTCGGCAACGCGCCTGAGTTCCACATCGCCGACCTGGCGACCGTCACGTGCGGCGCGACGCCGGTGTCGCTGTACGTCACCGCCTCGCCCGAGCAGATCGCCTACGTCGTCGGGGACGCCGCGTCGCGGATCGCGATCGTCGACGAGCCGTTCGCCGAGCGCTTCCAGGCCGTCCGCAAGGATCTGCCCGCGCTCGAGCACCTCGTGGTCGTCGGCAAGGCGCCCGACGGCGCGCTGACGTTCGAGGAGGTCGCGGCCGACGGCGACCCGTCGTTCGACGCCGAGGCGTCCGCCGCGCAGGTCAAGCCCGACGACCTGCTCACGCTCATCTACACGTCCGGCACGACCGGGCCGCCGAAGGGCGTCGAGCTGACCCACACGAACCTCGTCAGGTCGGTCGAGGGCCTGCGGCAGATCATGGACATCCCGCAGGGCGGGCGCGTGATCTCGTGGCTGCCGAACGCCCACATCGCCGAGCGGATGGCGCACCACTACGTGCCGATGTGCCTCGGCCTGGAGATCACGATCTGCCCGGACCCGCGCAAGATCGGCGAGGTGCTCCCGCAGGTGCACCCGACGTGGTTCTTCGCGGTCCCGCGGATCTGGGAGAAGATGAAGGCCGGCCTGGAGGCCAAGCTTGCCGCCGCCCCCGAGGAGATGGCGGCGAAGGCGCGGGCGGCGCTCGACGCGGCGATCAGGAAGGTCCGCCTCGAGCAGGCCGGCGAGGAGGTCCCCGCCGAGCTCGCCGCCGCCGTCCAGAAGGCCGACGAGGAGCTCTTCCAGCACCTGCGCGCCGCGCTCGGCCTCGACCAGCTCGTGGCCTGCAACGTCGGCGCGGCGCCGACGCCGGTCGAGGTGCTCGAGTTCTTCCACGCGATCGGCGTCCGGATCGCCGAGCTGTGGGGGATGAGCGAGACCTGCGGCTACGGCGCGACGAACCCGCCGAACGGCAAGATCAAGCTCGGCACCGTCGGCCTGCCGTCGCCGAACGCGGAGATCAGGCTCGCCGAGGACGGCGAGGTGCTCGTCCGCGGGCCGTTCGTCACGCGCGGCTACCGCAACCTGCCGGACAAGACCGCCGAGGCGCTCGACGCCGACGGCTGGCTGCACACCGGCGACATCGGCGAGATCGACGACGAGGGCTACCTGCGGATCGTCGACCGCAAGAAGGAGCTCATCATCAACGCCGCCGGCAAGAACATGTCGCCGGCGAACATCGAGGCCGAGCTCAAGAGCGCCGGGCCGCTCATCGGGCAGGCCGCGGTCATCGGCGACCGGCGGCCGTACAACACGGCGCTCATCGTGCTCGACGCCGACGGCGCGCCGGCCTGGGCCGAGCGGGCCGGGATCGAGGACCGCTCGCTCGAGGCGCTCGCGCGCGACGAACGCGTGCGCGCCGCGGTCCAGGAGGAGATCGACAAGGCGAACGCCAAGCTCTCGCGCGTCGAGCAGATCAAGAAGTTCCACATCGTCCCGGGCGACTGGGTCCCCGGCGGGGACGAGCTGACCCCGACGATGAAGCTCAAGCGCAAGCCGATCTCCGAGAAGTACCAGGCGGAGATCGAGGCCCTCTACGCGGGCTGAGGGGTAGTGCGGCGACCGGGGCCGGGTGACCGGCCCCGGTCGCCCGCCTGCCATCCCGCGCCTGCTTGGCGGGTAGAACGGGGCCATGACCGCACGCCCCACCGCCGGCGCCGCCGGCCGGCCCGCCCGCGCCGCCGAGACGTCCCGGCCGGGCGGCGACACGGAGCTGCGCCGGGCCATCTCCGGCCCGATGCTGCTGTTCTTCATCGTCGGCGACGTCCTCGGCGCCGGCATCTACGCGCTCGTCGGCGAGGTCGGCGGCCGGGTCGGCGGGGCGATCTGGACGGCGTTCGCGGTCGCGCTGGTCCTCGCGGTGTTCACGGCGTTCGCCTACGCCGAGCTCGTCACGAAGTACCCGAAGGCGGCCGGCGCGGCGCTGTACGTCAACAAGGCGTTCCGGAGGCCGTTCGTCACGTTCCTCGTCGCGTTCGCGGTCATGTGCTCGGGCCTGGCATCCGCGGCGACGCTCGCCCGCGCGTTCGGCGGCGACTACCTGTCCGAGTTCGTCGAGGTCGACACCGTCCTCGTCGGCCTCGGCTTCATCGTCGTGATGTCCCTCATCAACCTGCGCGGGATCTCCGAGAGCGTGCGGGTGAACGTCGTACTCACGGTCGTCGAGCTCGTCGGCCTGACGCTCGTCATCGTCATCGGCGCGGCGGCGCTCTTCGACGGCCTCGGCGAGCCGTCGCGCGCGATGGAGTTCACCGACGACGAGGCGGTGCCGCTGGCGATCATGGGCGGCGCCGGGCTGGCGTTCTTCGCGCTCATCGGCTTCGAGGACTCGGTCAACGTCGCCGAGGAGACGCAGGACCCGCGCCGCGACTTCCCGCGCGCGCTGTTCGGCGGCCTGCTCATCGCCGGCCTGATCTACCTCGTCGTGACCGTGATCGCCTCGATGGCGGTGCCGACCGAGACGCTGGCGGGCTCGTCCGGGCCGCTGCTCGAGGTCGTGAAGATCGGGCCGCTGGCGATGTCGACCGACGTGTTCGCCGCGATCGCCCTGTTCGCGCTGGCCAACGGCGCGCTCATCAACCTCATCATGGCCTCGCGCCTGGTCTACGGCATGTCGCGCGAGGGCATCCTGCCCGGCGTCTTCGGCCGCGTGCACCGCACCCGCCGCACGCCGTACGCGTCGATCGCGTTCACCGCGCTCATCGCCGCCGGGCTCGTGACGTCCGGCGAGCTCGACGACCTGGCCGACACGACCGTGCTGCTCCTGCTGCTCGTGTTCGCGGCGGTGAACGTCTCGGTGCTCGTGCTGCGCCGCGACCGCGTCGAGCACGACCACTTCCGCGCCCCGTCGGTCATCCCGGTGATCGGCACGGTCGTCTCGCTCGCGCTGCTGACGACCAAGGACGCCGACACGTTCCTGCGGGCGGGGGCGCTGCTCGTGCTCGGCGTCGTGCTGTGGGCGGTCAACTGGTACGCCCACGGACGGCATCAGCCGTCGATGGACACCGGCGTCATGCAGGCGATCAAGCGCCCGGACGCCTGACGCTGATCCAGGACTTCGTCAGCGGGCCGACGCGCTCGGCGATCGGCTCGCCGAACAGCCGCGCCATCTCCGCGCGGCGCAGCAGGCGCACGTCCTCCCATGCGCCGGCGACGCCGAGCCGCCAGTACGGCCGGCGCAGCGCCGGCGGCAGCCAGTGGGCGAACGGCAGCAGCGCGTGCGGCTCGACGGGGAACGAGAACGCGGGCGTCTGCACCCACCAGCCGCGGCTGACGCGCTTGATCTCCCGCGCGAACGCCTCTCGACGCCCGGGCGCGATGTGCTCGACGACGCTGCTCGAGTAGACGAGGTCGAAGGCGTCGTCGTCGAACGGCAGGCGCTCGGTCGCGTCGGCGCGCACGAACGGCCCCGGATACTCCGGCCGGTCGACGACGTCGACGCCGGTGATGTCGAGGTCGGGCTCGAGCGCGCGCAGGCCGAGCGTCCCGCAGCCGACGTCGAGGATGCGCGTGCCCGGACCGGCGCCGGTGAGCTGCCGGAAGCGCTCGTGGCGGCGGCGCCGGGCGCGCGCGGCCAGCCGCGACCCCAGGGCGCTGCGCAGCCCGGGCCGGGCCGTGCCGTAGACGTCGCTCAATCGCCGGCCGTCAGGTTCAGCAGCGAGATGAAGATGTTGACGATCGAGACGAAGATCCCGGTCGCCAGCCACACCACGTCGTCCTCGGTCGCGTGCCGGCGGACGTAGTTGAAGTCCACGAGGATCAGGAGCGCCGACGCGACGAGGATCACGAGCGACACGACCGGCGACAGCGTCCCGAGCCCGCCGAACACCAGCGCGCCGAGGCTGATGACCACCGCGCCGATGACCACGAAGCTCAGCGGCCGCATCCAGCCCTTGAGGTCCTTGTCGAGCGCGAACCCGACCGCCGCCATGCCGAGCACGGTCAGCGCCGTGATGCCGGCGGCGCTCGTGAGCGCACCCGGCTCGACCTCCGCGACGTAGGCGATCACCGGGCCGAGCCCGAGGCCGATCAGGAGGGCGATCGCGTTGAGCCAGAAGATGCCCAGCGGGCCGCGGCGGACCGCGTCGACGAACCAGGTGACGAGCAGCATCCCGAAGCCGGCGAACGAGCAGATCCGGGCGGTGCCCTCCTCGAGCTCGCGTCCCATGACGGTGCCCGCGACCGCGAAGGCCAGGGCCACCGCGACAAGGAACATGACCTGGCCGAGGATGGCGGGAGTGCTGCGTTCGCGGACGACGTCGGTGGCGAAGGTGCTCATATCGGGACCGTACCCCGTCCCTACACTGCAGGTACATGGCTTCCCAGCGGCAGATCGACGTGGGCGGGGTCAAGGTCGGCGGGGGCGCGCCCGTCGCCGTCCAGACCATGACCAAGACCGAGACCGCCAACCTCGAGGCGACGATGCGCCAGATCCGCACCGTCGCCGAGGCCGGCGCGGACCTCGTCCGCTGCGCGGTGCCGCGCGATCAGGACGCCGAGGCGCTGAAGACGATCGTGCGCGAGTCGCCGATCCCCGTCATCGCCGACATCCACTTCAACCACACGCTCGCGCTGAAGGCGCTCGACGCGGGCGCGCACTGCATCCGCATCAACCCCGGCAACATCGGGGGTCCCGAGAAGGTCGCCGAGGTCGTGGCGAGGGCCAAGCAGCTCGGCACGCCGATCCGCGTGGGCGTCAACTCCGGCTCGCTCCCCAAGCACCTGCGCGACCTCGAGTTCGAGAACCCCGTCGAGGCGCTCGTCCGGGCGGCGGTCGAGACCGTCGAGCTCATGGAGTCGCTCGACTTCACGAACTTCAAGGTCTCGATGAAGTCGACCTCGGTGCCGAACACGATCGCCTCGAACCGCATGCTCGCCGAGCGGATCCCGTACCCGCTGCACCTCGGCGTGACCGAGGCCGGGACGAAGTGGTCGGGCTCGCTGAAGAGCGCGGTGGGGCTCGGCACGCTCCTGGCCGACGGCATCGGCGACACGATCCGCATCTCGCTCTCCACCTTCCACGCGGAGGAGGAGGTCAAGGTCGCCTGGGAGATCCTCAAGGCGCTCAAGCTCCGCGAGAAGGGCCCGGTGCTCATCGCCTGCCCGACCTGCGGCCGCCTACAGTTCGACATGGACTCGGTCGTCGCGGAGGTCGAGCGGCGCCTGGCCGAGTACGAGGACCCGATCGAGGTGTCGGTGCTCGGCTGCGCGGTGAACGGGATCGGCGAGGCGCGCCACGCCGACTTCGGGATCACCGGGGCCAAGGACGCCGGGATGATCTTCTCCAAGGGCGAGCCGCTGAAGAAGGTCCCCACCGACCGGCTCGTCGACGAGCTGTTCGCCGAGATCGACCGCTACTACGCCTCGGGCAAGAAGGTCGTGCGCGACGAGCGCCAGGCCGCCGAGGCCGCCCAGTGGCTCACCGAGAACGAGGACACGACGGCGATGACGCCCGAGCGCCTGGCGGCGCTGGAGAAGGCGCACGTCGACGAGAACGAGTCGCCTGTCGCCGGGCGACGGTTCACCCGCGCCTGACCGGGGCAGAACCGCAGGCGTGAACCGGACGCTCTCGATCCCGACGCTGACCGGGATCGGGGCCGCACTCCCGCGGTCGCGCCGGCAGGACGAGCTGTGGGACGGGTTCTTCGGCGAGCACTTCGAGGGCCGCTCGATCGCCGACAAGATCTGGCACAACGCCGGCGTCGAGCGCCGGCACGGCGTCGCCGACCCGTTCGAGGTCGACGTGCGCGAGTGGAGCACCGAGCAGCGCATGCGGCGGTTCCTCGCCGACGGGCTGCCGCTGGGCGTCCGGGCGGTCGACGCGTGCCTGGCCGACGCGGGGCTGTCGCGCGAGGACGTCGGCGTGCTGTGCGTCGTCACGTGCACCGGGTACGGGACGCCGGGGATCGACATCCGGCTCGCGCAGGAGCTCGGGCTGAGCGACCGCCTGCAGCGGCTGCACATCGGCCACATGGGCTGCTACGCGGCGGTCCCGGGGCTGGCGACCGTCGCCGACGCGACCGCGGCGCGCGGCAAGGCGACCGTGATGCTGTGCCTCGAGCTCACCTCGCTGCACATCCAGCCGCCGACGCGCGACGTCGAGCAGATCGTCGCCCACGCGCTGTTCGGCGACGCGGCGGTCGCCGCGGCGGTCGTGCCGGACGGCGGGACCGGGTTCGAGGTCGAGGACGTCGTCGCGCGGACCGACATCCGGCACGCCGAGAAGATGCGGTGGGACGTCACCGACCGCGGGTTCAAGATGGCGCTGTCGCCGCGGGTCCCGAAGGTGCTCGACAAGCACGTGGTGAGCGTCGTCGAGGAGCTGCTCGAGCCCCGCGGGCTGACGGCGGCGGACGTCGCGGGATGGGCGGTCCATCCCGGCGGGCCGCGGATCATCGACGTCGTCGTCGAGCGGTTCGGGCTCGACCCGGACGACCTCGCCGAGACCGAGGGCGTCCTGCGCGATCACGGCAACTGCTCGTCGGCGACCGTGCTGCTCGTGCTCGACCGGATCCGCCGCGGGCGCGACCTGCGCGACGGCGACCCGGTGATCTTCATGGCGTTCGGGCCAGGGCTGACGCTGTACGCGGCGCTGCTGCGCGCGCGACGTCCTGGAACTCCAGGCACGTCGTGAAGTCGGCCGCGTGACAGTCGATCGCGTGGTCGAGCAGGGCCTTGGCGGCCTCGATCTGCTCGATCTGCTCGTCGAGGCGGTCGCGGTGGGCGCGCAGCAGCCGGCGTCGCGCCGAGCTGTCGGGCGCCGCGAGGACGTCGGCGATCTGCTTGAGGCTGAGCCCGGCCTGCTTGGCGCGGACGATCATCGTCACGCGGGCGATGTGCTCGTCGCCGTAGTAGCGCCGGCCGTTGACGCGTTCGGCGGGTTCGATGAGGCCGACGTCCTCCCAGTGGCGCAGGACGTGGGTGGCGAGGCCGAAGCGCGCTGCGAGCCGGCCGATCGAGAGACGTTCGCTTGACTTCATGTTCACCTGAACATGCAGAGTACGGCACATGGCAAGGACCGGATGGGACTTCGACGTCGTGGTGGCCGGTGGCGGGCCGGCCGGGCTGGCCGCTGCGCTGACGCTCGGGCGCTCGCTGCGGTGGGTGCTCCTGCTCGACGGCGGCGCGCCGCGCAACGCGCCGGCCGCCGCGATGCACAACATGCTCGGACGCGACGGCACGCCGCCGTCGCGGCTGCTGGCCGACGGGCGGCGCGAGCTGGCCGCCTACCCGACGGTGGAGGTGCGCGACGACGTCGCGGTGAGCGCGGCGCCCGGTTTCGAGGTGACCCTCGGCTCGGACGAGACGGTGCGGGCGCGGCGCCTGGTCCTCGCGACCGGGGTCGTCGACGTGCTCGCCGACGTCCCCGGGCTGCGGGAGCTGTGGGGGCGGTCGGTGCTCCACTGCCCGTACTGCCACGGCTACGAGGAGCGCGGGCACCGGCTCGCGGTGCTCGGGGCGACGCCGCACCACGCGTTCCTCGCGACGCTCGTGCAGCGCTACGGCGCCGACGTCGTGCTGCTGACGAACGGCGAGCCGGCGCCCGACGCGCCCGCGCTCGCCGAGTACGGCGTCCTCGTCGAGGAGCGGCCGATCGCGCGGCTGGACGGCGCCGGCGGACGGCTGCGGGCGGTCGTCTTCACCGACGGCGACGAGCTCGCGCGCGACGCGGTGTTCGCCGGCGGCGGGCTGCGCCAGCACAGCACGCTGGCCGCCGACCTGGGATGCCGGATGTTCGACGGGGCGATCGTCGAGGTCGACGACTTCCAGCGCACCTCGGTGCCGGGCGTCGCCGCCGCGGGCGACATGGCACGGCGCGCCTCCCAGCCGGGGCCGATGCAGGCGGTGGCGTACGCGTCCGCGTCGGGCATGATCGCCGGGGTCGCGATCGACCAGGACCTGCACGCCGAGGACACCGGCCTGCCGTCGCCGCTCCCGGAGCTCGGGGCGCTCACCGGCGCTTGACGCCCACGCCTTGGTAGACCGCGGCGAGCGAGGGCGCGCGGACCATCTCCACCTCGTCGCGGCGGCGGGCGAGGAACAGCGCGTACTGGAGCGGGTGCGGAGCGAGGCCGTGCACGCGCAGGTCGACGCCGCCGCGGGCACACAGCTCCTGCAGCCGGCGCGGCGGGACGAACAGGCGGTGGTCGTGGCAGCCGAGCGGCGGGCCGCCGCGCAGGCGCTCGCCGATCGTGACGAGCGTCAGCCGCGCGAACCACGTGCGGTTGATCGTGTCGCAGACGAACGTGCCGCCCGGCCTGAGCACGCGCGTCGCCTCCGCCACGACCGCCTCGAGATCGGTGACGTGCTCGAGCACCTCGCCGGCGACGACGACGTCGAAGCGCCCGTCCTCGAACGGCAGGTCGGCCGCGTCGGCGCGGACCGGCTCGACACCGTGCTCGGCCGCGACCTCGAGCGCCGACGCGGTCAGGTCGACGCCGACGTGCCGGTAGCCGAGGCCGCGGAGGTGCGGCGCGAGCAGGCCGCCGCCACAGCCGATGTCGAGCAGCTCGCCGCCGCCCGGCGGGACGAGCCTCGCGCGCGCGCTGGCGAGCCAGTGCAGCGCGGCGAACTCGCCCTGCGGGTCCCACCACTGCGTGGCGAGGTCGTCGTACTGGGCGAGGTCGTTGCGCGGGCGGCGCCGGGGCACGACGCGAAGCCTCGCGCATCGCGCCCTGCATGGTCGCGCCCCTCGCCGGACACAATGGGGCGATGGACCACCGCACGCTTGGCTCACTCGAGGTGTCCGCGATCGGCCTCGGCTGCATGGGGATGTCGGAGTTCTACGGGGCTGCCGACGAGGGCGAGGCGATCCGGACGATCCATCGCGCGCTCGAGCTCGGGGTCACCCTGCTCGACACCGCGGACATGTACGGACCGTTCACGAACGAGCAGCTCGTCGGGCGCGCGATCGCCGGGCGCCGCGACGAGGTCGTGCTGGCGACGAAGTTCGGCAACGTGCGCGGTGAGCACGGTGAGCGGCTCGGCATCCGCGGGGACGCCGAGTACGTCCGCGCCGCGTGCGACGCGTCGCTGCGGCGGCTCGGCGTCGACCACATCGACCTCTACTACCAGCACCGCGTCGACCCGAAGGTGCCGATCGAGGAGACCGTCGGGGCGATGAAGGAGCTCGTCGAGGCCGGGAAGGTCCGGTACCTCGGGCTGTCGGAGGCCGCGCCCGCGACGATCCGGCGCGCGCACGCCGTCCACCCGATCACCGCGCTGCAGACCGAGTACTCGCTGTGGTCGCGCGACCCGGAGGACGAGATCCTGCCGACCGTACGCGAGCTGGGGATCGGGTACGTCGCCTACAGCCCGCTCGGGCGCGGGTTCCTCACCGGGCGGTTCCGGTCGCCCGACGACTTCCCCGAGGACGACTTCCGCCGGACCCATCCGCGGTTCATCGGCGAGAACTTCCAGCGCAACCTGCAGCTCGTCGAGCGGGTGCGCTCGCTCGCGGCCGAGAAGGGGTGCACGGCGGCGCAGCTCGCGCTCGCGTGGGTCCTGGCGCAGGGCGACGACATCGTGCCGATCCCGGGGACGACGCGCGTGCCGAACCTCGAGCAGAACGTCGGCGCGCTCTCCGTGTCGCTGACCGAGAAGGAGCTGCGCGAGCTCGACGAGATCGCGCCGAAGGGCGTCGCGGCGGGCGACCGGTACGCCGACATGTCGACCATCGACCGGTGACGGCCCGGCCCCAGGCGTTCGCGGGCGCCGTCATCGACCGGGCGGGCGAGCGCCGGGCCGACGAGGCGTGGGTCGCCGAGCGGCGCTCCGACCCCGCGAGCCGTGCGGTCGTCGTGCTGCGCGGCGCGGTCGCGGTACGGGGCGCGGGTGCGTACGAGTCGGGCGCGGCGACGTGGGGTGAGGCGCGGGGCGGGGCGCCGGACGCCCGCCTCGCGCGCGTGCCGCTGGCCGACGTGGCGGCGACGCACGGCGCGCGGGAGGCCGTGCTGCTCGGGCTCGAGGACGGCGCCGCGCTCTTCGCCGTCGCGCTGCCCGAGCCGCCGGCCGGGACCGACGCGGTCGCGCTGCGCGACGCCGCCTCGCTCCTGGGCCCCGGCGACGCGGGCCTGGCGGCGTACGCGACGGCGATGGTCACCTGGCACCGGACGCACACGCACTGTGCGCGCTGCGGGCACCCGACCGACATGGGGGAGGCCGGGTTCGTCCGCACCTGCCCGAGCTGCGGCGCCCAGCACCACCCGCGCACCGACCCGGTCGTGATCATGCTCGTCACGCGCGGCGACGACGAGGTGCTGCTCGGGCGGCAGGCGGCGTGGCCGCCCGGCCGCTACAGCGCGCTGGCGGGCTTCGTCGAGCCGGGAGAGTCGCTGGAGTCCGCGGTCGCCCGCGAGGTCCGCGAGGAGGCGGGGATCGAGATCACCGCGCCGCGCTACATCGCCTCCCAGCCGTGGCCGTTCCCGGCGTCGCTCATGCTCGGGTTCATCGCCGAGCACGCGTCGGGCGAGCCGGCGATCGGCGACGCGGAGCTCGAGGACGTCCGCTGGTTCACCCGCGAGGAGGTCGCCGCCGCGGCGGAGGGCAAGGGCCCGATCGGCCTGCCGCCGCGCCTGGCGATCGCGCGAACGCTCATCGACACCTGGCTCACCGAGCACCGCTGAACCGGGCCTGGCCCTCTCCCTTAACAGGGGCCAGGCCCCTCACCTTAAGTCGGTTACCGGTGAGGGGCCTGGCCCCGGTGTGAACGTGAAGGGCCAGGCCCCGTTCAGGTCAGCTGCCCGTCGCGCCGAGCGGCAGCGAGGTCCAGCGGCCGCCCGCGCCGGTGATCACGACCCGCACCTGCCGGACCTGCTCGCCGGCGGCGACGCCGGTCGCGAGCCGGCCACGCCGGACCTTGAGGCTGCGGGCGGACCTCCACCCGCCGGCGCAGGCACGCACCTGCACCCGGGCGCGGACGGTCCGGCTCGATGCCAGCCTGCCGGTCAGGCGGATGGTCCCCGCGCGGCGGACGGACTGCAGCTGCGTGATCTGCCGCACGACGGGGAGCGGCTCGGACACCGTCCGGCCGCCCTGGACCGCCACCATGCGTCCCGACGGCGGGCGGCGGACCGTGCCGGAGATCTCGCCGGCCCGGCGGGCGGTGAGGGTGCCGAGCAGCCGGCCCGTCCTCGTGCGGTCGCGCAGCTCCAGGCGTCGGCCGGCGAGTGCCTCGGGCACTCGGGCGGCGATGCGCACCCGGTTGCCGGAGAGGGTCAGCGAGGCGATCTGCAGCTGTCGGTCGGTCCGGCAGATCTCGCTCGAGATCGGGCCGGGCTCGGCCTGCGGCTGTGGCTGTGGCTGTGGCTGTGGCTGCGCGAGCCGCACGGGCGGTGCCAGGCGGCGGATCGTGCGCTGCGCCGCGGGGCCGGTGTTGCCCGCCTCGTCGGTGGCACGCACCTGCACGACGTTGTCGCCGACCGCGAGCTGCACGGTGTGCGGGCTCGTGCAGGCCTCCCAGCCGGCGCCGCCCGCACGGCACTCGAACGTCGCGCCCGGCTCGCTCGCCGTGAACGTGACCTGCGCCTGGGCGTCGGCGGTCTCCGACGGCGCGGTCAGGCCGACCGTCGGCGGCGTGGTGTCGACCGTCACGTCGGCGACGCCGGACGTCGTGTCGCCCTGCGGGTCGGTGAACCGCACCTCGAGCCGGTGGGCGCCGTCGTCGAGGCCGGTGAGGGCGATCGGGCTCTCGCACGCGGGGAGTGCCCGGTCGTCCAGCCGGCACTGAAGGTCACGCTCCTCCGCCTGCGGGTGGTCGACCTCGAAGGTGAACGTGAGGTCCCGGTCGCGCTGCAGGCCGGCCGGGCCGTCGACGGTCACGGCGCCGGCCCAGTCGGCGGGACGAGCCCCGCCCTCCTCGCAGTCCGACGAGGCGTCGCCCGTGTCGTGGTCGGCGCGGTCGGCGCCGTCCCCGCAGGCGACCGTGTCCAGGCCGTCCTTGTCGGCCGCGTTGATCACGTCGTCGCCAGTGCCGCCGTCGAGCTCGTCGGCCTCGCCGTCGGCGACGAGGTCGACCAGCGTGTCGTCTCCCGCGTCGCCGGCGAGCCGGTCCGGGCCGCCGCGCCCGTCGATGACGTCGTCGCCGCCGCCGCCGGCAAGCCGGTTCGCGCCGCCGTCCCCGAGCAGCCGGTCGTCGCCGGCGCCGCCGATCACGGTCTCCAGCCCGGCGACGGTGAACGACCATCCGGCGCTCTCGGCGTGCCCGTCCCCGGCGGCCAGGTCGACAGTGACCGGGAAGCTCGCGCCGTCGAAGCGGAGGGCGTCGTCGCCCTCGCCGCCGTCGGCGCTCTCGTTGCCCTCGTGGAGGACGAGCACGTCGTCGCCGTCGCCGCCGTCGAGGGCGTCCTTGCCGCCGTCGCCGTTCAGGGTGTCGTTCCCGTCGCCGCCCTCGAGCGTCTGGTCTCCGGGACCGCCGGTGAGGGTGTCGTCGCCGCCGCGGCCTTCGATGCGCTGCGTGTGCGCCGAGCCGGTAAGCGTGTCGTCGTGCTCTGAGCCGATGATCCGCTCGACCCCGTCGTCCTCGGCGCCGGTGTGGGTGGCGCCGGTCGCCAGGTCGCCGTAGTCGGCCGTGTCGTCGCCCGCGCCGCCGCGGACGGTGTCGCCGCCGGGGGTCTCGCCCGGTCCCGGCCGGAGCGTGTCGTCGCCGTCGTCGCCGTGGACCTCGTCGTCGCCCGCGCCGCCGAGGATCAGGTCGTCGCCGCCGCCGCCCTTGAGGACGTTGCGGCCGCCGTCGCCGACGAGTGTGTCGTCGCCCGAGCCGCCGGTGGCGTTGTGGAAGCCGCTGATCGCCAGCGGCGTGCCGCCCACCTCGACGGTATCGTCCGCGAGGTCGACCGTGACCGGCACGCTGAGGTCGGAAAAGCTCAGCTCGTCGGTGCCCGGGCCGCCGTCGGCGCTGCCGCCGCCGGTGCCGGGGACGAGCGTGTCGGCGCCGTCCTGGCCGAGCAGCACGTCGTCGCCGTCCTTGCCGAGGAGCGTGTCGTCGCCGGGGCCGCCTTCGAGCCGGTCGTCCGCGGAGCCGCCGTGGAGGACGTCGTCGCCGTCGCCGCCGATCAGCGTGGTGGGGGTGCCGGCGCTGCCATGGATGAGATCGGGGCCCGGGCTGCCCTTGACGGTCTCGACGTCGTCCGGGGCGTGGTAGCCCTGGACGCCGCCGGTGTCGGCGGACAGGTCGAGCGTGTCGTCGCCGTCGCCGCCGCTGATGGAGGCGGCGGCGATGGTGTCGGTGGGCCTGATCGTGTCGTCGCCGGCCCCGCCCTCGAGCGTGTCCGCGCCGCCGCCGCCGATGATCGTGTCCGCGCCGGCGCCGCCGCGGATGGTCTCTGCGGCGGTCGAGCCGGTCAGCGTGTCGTTGCCGTCGCGGCCGTCGAGCAGCTGCACGCCGGACGCGGCGGTGATGCTGTCGTTGTAGTTCGTGCCGTAGACGCGCTCGGCGTTGTGGCTGGCGGCGGTGATCGTCGTCGTGATGCCGCTGGTGCGGTCCTGGTAGTCGATCGTGTCGGTGCCGGCGCCGGCGCTGACGACCTCCGGGGTGACCCCGACGTCCCCGGGCCGGAGGATGTCGTCGCCCTCGTCGCCGGTCATGTTGTCGCTGCCCGGCCCGCCGATGAGCGTGTCGTTGCCGCCGTTGCCGTCCAGGATGTTGCCGTCGCCGTCGCCGACGAGCGTGTCGTCGCCGTTGCCGCCGATGACGTGCATGAAGCTGTTGATCGTGAGGGGCACGCCGCCCACCTGGCCCTCGCCGGTCGCGAGGTTCGCCTCCACGGGCGCGCTGATGCCGACGAAGTCGAGCCAGTCGGTGCCGGCGCCCCCGTCGGCGATGCCGCCGCCGGTGCCCGGGCGCACCGTGTCGCTGCCGTCTCCGGCCAGGAGCACGTCGTTCCCGGCGCCGCCGTTGAGGCTGTCGTCGCCGGGTCCGCCCTCCAGCCGGTCGTCCATGGAGCCGCCGGTCAGGTTGTCGTGCCCGTTGCCGCCGATGATGGTGGTGGGGGCGTTCGGGCGGCCGTTGATCGTGTCGCTGTAGTTCGTGCCGATGACCGTCTCGACGTCGTTCGGGGTGGTGTAGCCGTAGGCGGAGTCGCTCATGCCCGAGAGGTCGAGCGTGTCGTTCCCGTCGCCGCCGGACACGGTGACCACCACGCTGTTGACGCCGACGGCCTTGATCGTGTCGTCGCCGGCCCCGCCCTCGTAGCGGTCGTAGCCGCCGATGCCGTTGAGGGTGTCGTTGCCGTCGCCGCCCCGGAGCGTCTCGTCCGCGCTGCTGCCGTTGAGCGTGTCGTCGCCGTCGCCGCCCTCGAGGGTGTCCTTCCCGCCGCCGCCGCTGATCGTGTCGTCGCCGGCGTCGCCGCGGAGGGTCTCGACGGCGGCCGAGCCGGTGATGACGTCGTCGCCGTCGCCGCCGGACACGGTGCTCTGCACGCCGGTGAGGGAGGACAGGTCGATCTGGTCGGCCTCGTCGGAGCCGGTGATGGTGAGCGTCGTGATGCCGGGGCACGTGAGCTGCTGCGGACCGTCGGGCGTGCAGTCCTCGCTGTCGCCGGCGACGTCGAAGGAGGCGCCGGAGGTGGCGGTGATCGTGGTGCTACCGCTCATGCCCGTCACGTAGAGCTGCCCGCCCGAGGTCATGGTGATCTCGAGCGATGCGGCGCCGGCCGCCGCCGGGGTGGCCAGGGAGGCGAAGAAGGTGAGCGCGGCGACCCATCGGGCCTGGCGGTGTCGTGCCGCGCTGAGCATCCGTGCCAGCGTGTTCATGTGCTGAGACCTCTATCGGCGGCTGGCCCCGGGAGTTTCGCGCGTCTCGGCGCCAGGAATCGCTGACGGCGAGGCGTTGTGAGGATGCGAGACGGGGCCAGGCCCCGACTTACGGTGAGTGGCCTGGCCCCGACTTACGGTGAGGGGCCTGGCCCCGTGTTAGGTGAGGGGCCTGGCCCCGGGTTTGAGGGTGAGGGTTCGGGAGCTCCCGCCGGGCGCTCGGACCGTCGCCCTCAGCTCGATCGTCAGACGGCGGCCTCGCAGGCGGCGGGGGAGCGTCAGCGTCAGCGTCCGCGTCGACCGGGCGCGGACCGTGAACCGCGTCGCGCGGAGCTTCGGGCGGCGGGTCGTGAGCGTTCCCGTCACGGCGAAGGGGTTGCGGTTCCGGATCCGGATGCGGATGCGGCCCCGGCGGTCCGCGCGCCGGGAGGCGAGCGACAGCGACACCATCGTGCTCCTGCCGAACCTCGCCGGGGTCGACGCGCTGCGCGGCGTGGCGGCGGCTCCCGGCGCTCCCGCGACTGCCGGCGCGTCGCCTGTGGGGCCGGTGGGCGGTGCGTCCGGCGCGGGCGGAGCCTCCGGTGCGGGTGCGTCGAGCGTCAGGCGGACGTTGTCGGCGATCGCCGACGAGATCGTGTCGGTGTCGACCGAGGTCAGCGTCACCCGGATCCGCCGGGTGCCCGCCGGGACGCGCGCCGTGCCGGCGCGGTGCTGGAGCGTCGTCTGCTGCCGGCGGTCCTGGCGCGTCACCGGCCCGATCGCGATCGGCGCGCCGATCTGCGCTCCGCCGGCGCCCAGGAACGCCGCCGTCGCCGACATGTGGTCCTCCCAGACCGTGCCGCCGCCCAGCCACGCCGACAGCCGCGCGATCGCCAGGCCGGCGTCGATCGACGCCGCCGACGCGGACACGTCGACGGTCTGCGACGCGGTCGTCACGCCGCCGAGGCCCGTGCTGTCGCCGCCCCACAGCACGTTCAGGCCACCCGTCCCGAACCGCGGCGCCTCATCGAGCGCCGGCAGGCCCCGCGCCGGCGGCGCGCCGTACCGCACGAACGTCATCCCGCCCGTCCGCGTCCAGCCCGGGATCGGCGGCGCATCCGTCGGCAGCCGCCCCGCGAGCCCCTGCTCGAACCCGCCGTTGACGAGCAGGTTGCGTCGCGGCGCGCCCGCCGGGCTACGCCCGACCAGCACGCTGATCGACGCCGGATAGCCGGTGGCGGTCGCGACGTCGCCGAGCCCGTCGGCGTTCAGGTCGGCCGCGACGACCGGGCGCGGCCCGCCGGCCGTCGTCGACGTCCGCGCGGCGCCGAACGTCCCGTCGCCCTTGCCGGGGTGCACGGAGACCGTGCCGGCCGCCGCCACGGTCACGAGGTCCTCGGCGCCGTCCCCGTCGAGGTCGGCGACCGCGAGCCCGGTCGTGTCCTCGGCGACCGGGACGTCGGGCAGGTCGAGGCTCAGGTTCCCGTCGCCCCTCCCGTGCAGCACCCGCACGCGGCGCGCGTCGCGGACGAGCCCTGCGACGTCGAGCGCGCCGTCGCCGTCGAAGTCCCCGACGGCCAGGCGGTCGGGCTGCTGGACGAGCGCGATGGCGCGCGGCGTCTCGAAGAGCCCGTCGCCCCTGCCCCGCATCACCCCGATCCGCGGCAGGGCTCCGCCGAGCGAGACGACCAGGTCGACGTGCGCGTCGCCGTCGAAGTCGCCGGCGGCGACGGCGCGGCCGGCGCCCGTGAGCACCGTCGCCTGCCGCAGCTCGAAGCCGCAGCCGCCCGTCCCGCGCGCGATCCCGTACGCGTTCTCGCCGACGCCCGCGACGTCGTCGCGCCCGTCGCCGGTGAAGTCCGCCACGACGATGTCGTCGAGCGGCGTGCCGAGGTTCGTGAGCACGCGGTCGGCGAATGTGCCGTCCCCCTTCCCGCAGTACGCCGCGACGCTGTTCGAGCGCGTCGCGACCAGGTCGGTGATCCCGTCGGCGTTCACGTCGGTGGCGACCAGGTCGCGGCCGATGGCGGCACCGGTGACGGTCGGCGCCGCCCGGAACGAGCCGTTCCCGTTGCCGAGCCGGACGAGGATCCGGGCGTCGTCGCTCTCGAGCAGCGCGAGGTCCTGCCGGCCGTCGGAGTCCAGGTCGGCGACGACGAGCCCGCGGGGGTTGACGCTCCCCGGGATGTCCACGTCGGGGAGGCGTTCGAGCGCGAACGGCTCCTGCGCGGCCGCCGGCGGCGCGGCGGTGAGCGACGAGCCGCAGAGGGCCGCGGCGGCGAGCGTGGCGGCGACGACGGTCGCACGCCGTCGCCCCGCCGGGGTGCGGGGGCGGCGGCCGGCGCCGCCCCGGTGACGGGGGGTGTGGTGGAGAAGGCTGAGCGGTCGCATCGGCGGCGCAGCATCCGCGCCGCCGCCGCCCGCTACATCGGGAGGCCTCCCTATCCGCTCCCTATCCGGCGCGTCGAGCTCGTCCGGTCCTGCCAGCGGAAGCGGTACACGCCGCCCCGGCGCGTCCGGATCTCGCGCCGGAAGAAGCCGCGTGGATCGGTGCCCACCCGCGTCAGCGTCTGCCACGACCCGGACGCCGAGCGCCGCTGGACGGTCACCGTCGTCGCCCCGCCCGGGCGCACCTGGCCCCACAGCCGGACGGTCGTGCGCGACAGCCGCTCGGCCCAGAACGGGATCGGGAACGTCTTCAGCGACGGCTTCGCGCGCCCGTCCGAGCGCAGCAGCCCCGACTGCCAGCCGGCGCCGTCCGAGCGCATCGGCTCGTCGCGCCAGGCGTACTGGGTCAGGTTCCGGACCCGCGGGTGCCGCCACGCGATGTACGCGGCGTGCTGGAGGTACGTCGACTGGGTGGCGTTCGACACCCCGCGGCCGCGGTCGGGCGGGTTCGTCTCGTAGCCGTGCTCGTCGAGGTAGATCGGGAAGCGCCCGCTCGGATGGCGCGAGCGCATCCCGCCGGCGCGGGTGACCCGGTCGACGGCCGCGATCAAGCGCGACAGGTCACCGAGCTGCGCCTCGTCGGGATGCCTGGCCTTCGTCGTCGGGGACGAGCGGATCGAGTGCGGGTGGTAGGCGAACCCGTACGTGGCCGCGGGTTTGAACCCGCGGCACGGGCCGGTCCGCACCCGGCGGTAGCGCGCGTCGACGCAGCCGAGCGCGCGCAGGAACACGAGCGGCCGCAGCCGCGCGTTGCGCGACCGGCCGGAGGTCCCGGCCGGCGCGAGCGCGCCCATCATCGTCCGCGCGCGCGGGTCGGCGGCGCGGATCGCGGCGTCGGCCGCGCGCACGAGCTTGCGGTACAGGTGCGGCGCGTACGGCGTGCACCGCCGCGGCGCCGTGCACGTGTTCTGCGGTTGCAGCCACAGCTCGTGGTTCGGCTCGTTCCACAGCACGTAGTCGTCGACCCGCGACCCGTAGCGCCGCGCGACCGCGGTCGCGAAGTCGGCGAACGCCGACGGTGAGGGCTTCCACCGGGGGCTGCCCCGCCGCGGATCGAGCGACGCCCACAGCGGCCCGGACCCGGTGACGATGAGCAGCGGCTTCATCCCCACGGCGCGGACGAGGTCGACCGCGCGGTCCAGCCGCCCCCAGTGGTAGCCGGGCGACTCGGGGTCGCGCGGGTTGAAGCCCGCCGGTCGCGAGCGGGCGAGCGGCTCGGGCACGTGCGCGACCCAGCGCGCCTGGATGCGGACGCTGTCGATGCCGAGCGCCTTCCAGGCCAGGACCGCCGCGAGCGCCTCCTCCGGCGTCCCCTCCTGCAGCACGCGGTCGTCGGCGATCCCGACGTCCATCGACGGCGCGGCGGTCGCGGGCGCCGGTGCGGCGCCGCCGAGCAGGGCGAGCGCGACGCAGGCGGTGAGCAGGACGGTCAGCTTCCGTGCCATGCCGTCTCCAACTCCTGAAGGGGCCCCGGAGTTGCGCTCACACGGGCTGCGGCAGGCTCGTCAACCCCATGAACGAGGCGCGCAGCAGCCCGGGCCCGACCGGCGGTCGCGGCACCTGGAAGAACCCCATCGGGTTCGTCACCTGGTGCGCGGCGACGTCGGTCCACGTCGCGCCGCCGTCGGCCGAGTGCTGCAGGACGACCGTGTCGACGATCCCCGCCGCCGGCAGGTTGTTCGGGCGGAACTTGAGCTGGCCCCACACGTCGCCGGGGCGGACGAGGAACGGGAAGTAGTAGGCGTTGAGCGCCGGCTTGGGCGCGCCCCCGTGGAACTGCAGCCCGGACTGGTAGGTGAACCAGTAGGCCTTCGAGTTGCGCGGCTTGCCGCGCACCGGCGGGACGTCGGTGAGCAGGAACTGCGTGATGCCCTGCACGCGCGGGTTGGCGTAGGCGAGGAACTCGCCCAGGACGTTCCACTCGGCCTGGCGTTCGAGCGGGATCCCGCTGAACCGGTCGGGCGGGTTCGTCTCGAAGCCGAACTCGGTGAGCTGCAGCGGCAGGCCGGCGCGGACGTTGCGCGTGCGCCGCGCGAGCCGGTCGAGCAGGACGCCGAGGTCGCCGATGTTCGCCATCGTCACCGAGTCGCGGTGGCTGTCGCGGCGCGTCGGCGAGCGGTCCTTCGTGTACGGGTGGTGCGCGTACGCGGTCGCCCGGACCGGCCCGTACCTGCCGAACGCGCTGCAGCCCGGCCCGCGGCGGTTCTCGCACAGGAACGCGCGCAGCCACTTCTTCGGGCGGACCGGCGAGCGCTGCCCCTTCCTGCTCGAGCCGAGCGGCGCGGTCTCGCCGAAGAAGACCTGGTCGTGGCGGTGGCCGGTGCGGTCGAGCGCCGCCCGACCGCGCAGGAACATCTCGCGCGCGGCGATCGCCGAGTACATCCGCCCGCGCTCCCATTGCGGGGCGAGCCACCCGGCCTGGTTGGGCTCGTTGAGCAGCGACCAGATCGACACGCGCGGGAGGATCTGCCGGCCGTCGTTCTCGTCGCGGTAGCGCCCCGAGTAGCGCCGCCCGACCGCCTCGACGAACTTCGCGAACTCCGCCGGCTTGGGCTTCCACGCCCGCTTGACCGCGGTGCGCAGGCCGCGCGGCGCGCGCCGGCGCGCCCACGACGGCGCGGGCGGGGTGAGGTTGAAGTAGACGCCGAGGCTCAGCGTCTGCGCGCTGCGCACGAGCCGGTCGTACCGGTCCCAGTTCAGCGGCGGGTAGGTGCGCGGGTTGCGCGGGTCGAAGCGACGGCGGCGCTGCGGCGTCGAGCGCGCCTTGTCGGCGACGACGCTCCACAGCACGGTGACGCGGACGACGTCGACGCCGATCTGCTTCATCCGCTGCATCGTCTGGTCGCGGACCGCGTCGCCGCGGTACAGCAGCAGGTCGTCGTCCATCATCATCGAGACCTGGTGGGGCGAGGCCGCGGCGGTGGCGGGCAGGACGAGCACGAGCGCGGCGAGTGCTGCGACGACGAGGCGGGTCACCTCGGGGAGAACACCATACGCTTGGGATCGATGCGCCAGTCCCAGCTCTTCCTGCCCACCGAGCGCCAGCCCCCCGCGGACGCCGAGGCGCTCTCCCACAAGCTCATGGTCCGCGCGGGCCTCATCCGCCAGGTCGGCGCCGGCCTGTGGTCCTGGCTGCCTGCCGGGTGGCGCGTGCACGAGAAGGTCGTGCAGATCGTGCGCGAGGAGATGAACGCGATCGGCGGCCAGGAGATGCTCATGCCGGTCATGCACCCGGCGGAGCTGTGGCAGAAGACCGGGCGCTACGGCTTCCCCGAGCAGTTCCGCCTCGAGGACCGCAAGAAGGCGCCGCACGTGCTGGCGATGACCCACGAGGAGGTCGTGACCTTCCACGTGGCCAACGCGGTCCGCTCGTACCGCCAGCTCCCGCTGATCCTCTACCACTTCCAGGTCAAGGAGCGCGACGAGCCGCGTCCGCGCGCCGGCGTCCTGCGCACGCGCGAGTTCATCATGAAGGACTCGTACACGTTCGACCGCGACGAGGAGGGGCTGCAGGCCAGCTACGACCTGCACGCGCAGGCGTACGCGCGGATCATGGACCGCTGCGGGCTGGAGTGGTACGCGGTCGAGTCCGACGTCGGGATGATGGGCGGCTCGGCCGCGCACGAGTACATGGCGCCGTGCCCGGCGGGCGAGAACGACGTCGCGCTCGCGCCCGGGTACGCGGCGAACGTCGAGGTCGCGAGCGCCGACCCGCAGCCCGCGCCGCCGCTCGAGCTCGACCTCGGCGACGTCGAGACCCCGGGCGCGACGACGATCGAGGAGGTCGCGGGCCTGCTCGGCGTCCCCGCGTCGCGGTGCCTGAAGGCGTTCCCGGTCATCCGGGCCTCGGACGACAAGCTCGTCATGTGCTTCCTGCGCGGCGACCACCGGGTGAACGAGATCAAGCTGCGCAACGCGCTGAAGTCCGAGTTCCGGCCCGCGCACGAGGAGGAGCTCAGGGGCCCGGCCGGCTACCTCGGGCCGTCCGACGACGTCGAGGCGGTGTACGACGCCGCGCTCGACACCGGCCCGTACGTCATGGGCGCCAACCGCGAGGGCTGGCACCGCGTCGCCGAGATCCCCGCCGGGCCGCGGCTGGACTTCCGCACGGTCGAGGCGGGCGACACCGTGGGCGGCCACGCGATCCGGATCGAGCCGGCGATCGAGGTCGGGAACATCTTCAAGCTCGGCACCCGGTACTCCGAGCCGCTCGGCGCCACGTACCTGGACGAGAACGGCGTCGAGCAGCTCATCTGGATGGGCTCGTACGGCATCGGCCCGGCGCGGATCGCCGCGGCTGCCGTCGAGCAGTACGCCGACGAGCACGGCATCTCGTGGCCGAGGTCGATCGCCCCCTGGGACGTGCACGTCGTGACCGCGGGCAAGCCTGACTCGGACGAGGCGAAGGCCGCCGAGGAGCTGTACGAGCGGCTCCGCGCCGGCGGCCTGGACGTCCTGCTCGACGACCGCCCCGCCGGCGCGGGCGAGAAGTTCGCCGACGCCGAGCTGCTCGGCTGCCCGCTGCGGCTGACCGTCGGCCGGCGCTCGCTCGCGAGCGGCACGGCCGAGTCGGTGCGCCGGCGCGGCCAGGAGCAGCTCGACGCCGTCCCGCTCGACAGTGCCGTGGAGGTCGTGCGCGACCAGTGGCTCGCGAGCCCCTGACGTTCCGGCGCCTGAGCGGCCTGGACCGCTCGGGCCCCCCGCCCGCCGAGACGCTCCGCGACGCGCCCTGGCGCCCGTGGACGATCCCGAACGCGATCGGGTTCGTCCGCCTGGCGCTCGTGCCGGTGTTCCTCGTGCTCGCGCTGTCGAGCGACGACGGCACCGACGCGGCGCCCGCGATCCTCTTCGCGGTCATCGCCTGGGGCGACTACGCCGACGGGATCGCGGCGCGGGTCACCGGCCAGTACTCCAAGCTCGGCGCGCTGCTGGACCCGGTCATCGACCGCCTGCTGATCCTCGCGGGCGTCATCGTCGTCTGGCACTTCGAGACGCTGCCGCGGTGGGCGCTGCTCGTGCTCGCCCTGAGAGAGATCGTGCAGCTCGGCTACGGCCAGTGGGCGCTGCGCCACGGCATCGACCTGAAGGTCAACTGGTTCGGCCGGATCGGCGTCTGGCCGGCGTTCGCGGCGATCTTCTCCGCGCTCGTCGGGCTCGAGACCGTGGGGGCGGTGCTGCTCTACCTCGCGATCGTCCTGCTCGTCCTGGCCACGGCGCTCTACATTCGTGAAGCCTCAACCTCGCGTTGACGGTCTGAAAGAGCTACGCTCGCGCGCATGGACACCTTCCCCGATCTCGGCTCTCTCTCTGATCAGGAGCTCAAGGACCTCATCCAGCAGCTCACGGAGGAAGAGGTCGACATCTCGTACAAGCGCCGGATCCTGCACGGCAAGATCGACATCCTCCGCGCCGAGCTGGTCAACCGCCTGCGCAAGAAGCACGAGACGGGCGAGGACGTGATCACCGGAGCCGACGTCCAGCGGCTGACCGACATCCTCGCCGGCCGGACGGGCGCGGAGGCAGAACCGGAGGCGTAGACCGGACCGTGGCCGTGCACTGCCCCGAATGCGGCTTCCTCAACGGGGAGGGCGCGAACTACTGCCAGCGCTGCGGCGCGTTCCTCGGGGCCCAGACGCAGGTCCAGCCGAAGGAGTCGACGACCGCGACCTACCGCGTCGGCGAGACCGGCGAGCTGATCCCGGTCGAGCTCGACGCGATCGCGACACAGGGCCATGCCGCGCTGGTCATCCGCTCGGGCGGCAACCGGGTCGGGGAGTCCTTCCCGCTCGAGGGTGACCGGATGACGGTCGGCCGGCGGCCGGACTCGGACGTCTTCCTCGACGACGTGACCGTGTCGCGCGACCACGCGCTCGTCGTCAAGCGGGGCGGCGACTTCTACCTCGACGATCTCGGCTCGCTCAACGGCACGTACGTCAACCGGCGCCGGATCGAGTCGCACAAGCTGTCCGACGGCGACGAGCTGCAGATCGGCAAGTACAAGCTCACGTTCCTGCAGCGGTAGAGGCGACGGGATGCTCGACGACCTGCCGGCCGAGGACACGATGCTGGAGACGGGCGACGGCCGCCGCGAGAAGGCGATGACGATCGGCGCCGTCACGAAGGCGCTCAAGCAGGAGTTCCCGGACATCTCGATCTCGAAGATCCGGTACCTGGAGGACCAGAAGCTCCTGTCGCCGCGGCGCACGCCGGGCGGGTACCGGCTCTACTCGCAGGCCGACGTCGCGCGGCTGCGGACGATCCTGCGCCTGCAGCGCGACGAGTTCCTGCCGCTGCGCGTCATCCGCCAGGAGCTCGCCGCCGGCCGCGTCGAGGAGGCCGAGGCGTCGGTGCCGGCGCCGGGCGGCACGCCGCGGCGTGCGCGGCGCCCGAGCGTGTCGGTCCGCGACGCCGGCGCCTGGTACTCGCTCGAGGACGTGCTCGAGGAGACCCGCGCCGACCCGGCGCTCGTACGCGAGCTGGAGGAGTACGGCGTCATCAAGGGCCAGCAGCGCGCGGGCGTGCAGTACTTCGACGAGACCGAGCGCGAGATCATCCGCGCGGTCACCGAGCTCGCCCGCTACGGCGTCGGCGGGCGGAACCTGCGCGTGTTCCGCACGTCGGCCGACCGCGAGGCGCAGCTCCTGCAGACGATCCTCGCGCCCGCGCTGCGCTCGCGGAACCCCGAGCGCCGCAAGGAGGCGATCGAGGCGCTGGAGAACCTCGCCGCCGTCGCGAGCCATCTCAAGCACCTGCTGCTGATCCGCGATCTGCGCAAGGTTGTGGGGTGAACGTCGATCTTCGTCGCTACGTCCGGGACATCCCGGACTTCCCCAAGCCGGGGATCCTCTTCCGTGACATCACGCCGGTGCTGGCCGACGCGGTCGCGCTCGAGGCCGCGGTCCGGCAGCTCGCCGAGCCCGCCAGGCCGCTCGACGTCGACGTCGTGATCGGCGCCGAGGCGCGCGGGTTCCTGCTCGGGCCGGCGCTCGCGCTCGAGCTCGACGCCGGGTTCGTGCTCGCCCGCAAGCCCGGCAAGCTGCCGCACGACACGATCAGCGCCGAGTACGAGCTCGAGTACGGGACCGACCGCCTCGAGGTCCACTCCGACGCGATCGCCGACGGCGCGCGCGTGCTCGTCCACGACGACCTGCTGGCGACCGGAGGGACGGCGCGGGCGCTGTGCGAGCTGGTCGAGCAGCTCGGGGGCGAGGTCGTCGGCTGCCACTTCTTCATCGAGCTGGGGTTCCTGCCCGGGCGCGAGCGGCTCGCGGGCTACGACGTGCACTCGCTCGTCCGGTACGACAGCGAGGGCGAGGAGCAGGCGGCCGTGCCGCCGGTGGCCGAGACCGGGCCCGACGCCGGCTGATGCCGGTCGCCCGGCGGACCCGGATCGTGCGTGCCGCGGCCGAGGACGTCTGGGGCGTCGTCGGCGACCCGCTGCACCAGGGCCGGTGGTGGCCGAAGGTCGCGCGCGTGGAGGGCGTCCAGCCCGGCGCGTTCACGCGCGTCTACACGACCGCGAAGGGCAAGCCGGTGCGCGCGGACTTCCGTGTCACCGAGATCGACGAGCCGCACCGGCGGCGGTGGACCCAGGTCGTCGAGGGGACGCCGTTCGAGCGGTTCCTGCACGCGTCGGAGGAGGTCGCGGTGGTCGAGCCGGCCGACGGCGGGACGAGCGTCACGCTCGAGGTGCGCCAGAGGCTGCGCGGCCTCTCGCGCCTGGGCGGCTTCCTCGTCAAGCGGGCGACGCGCCGCCAGCTCGACGAGGCGCTCGACGGGCTGGAGCGTGTGCTGTGAGGTTCTGGGGCTGGGGCACCGACGAAGGGGCGCGCGGCCACGGGCTGCCCGAGCACGCCGACGCGCTGCTCGCCGCCGAGCTCGACCTGCCGCCCGCGGGCCCGCCGCGGCGGGTGCGGTCGATCGACGAGGTCCGCGTGGGGGAGAGCGCGCTGCGCGGCGCCGCGCGCGACGCGCTGGCGGCCGCCGCGCCGCTGCGCGATGACCACGCCGCGCGCGTCCTGCACGCGGCCGGCAAGGCGTATCCCGACCTGGTGCGGTTGCGCGCGGGCGACGCGACCGGGGCGCCGGACGCGGTGCTCTGCCCGCGCTCGCACGAGGAGGTCCGCGCGGTGCTCGCCGCGTGCGCCGAGCACGGCGTCGCGGTCGTGCCGTTCGGCGGCGGGACGAGCGTCGTCGGCGGCGTCGAGCCGCTGCGCGGCGGCTTCGACGCGGTGATCTCGCTCGATCTCACCGGGCTGGCCGGGCTCCTCGAGGTGGACGCGCGCTCGCGCACGATCGTCGTCGAGCCCGGCCTGCTCCTGCCCGACCTCGAGTCGCGCCTGCGCGTCCACGGCCTCACGCTCGGGCACTTCCCGCAGTCGTTCGAGTACGCGACGGTCGGCGGCTGCGTCGCCACGCGGTCGGCCGGGCAGGCGTCGACGGGCTACGGGCGCATCGACGAGCTCGTGCTCGGCGCGACGCTCGCCGCGCCCGCCGGCGACGTCGCGCTCCCGGCGATGCCCGCGAGCGCGGCCGGGCCGGACCTGCGCGAGCTCGTCGTCGGTAGCGAGGGCGCGCTCGGCGTCATCACGCGCGCGGCGCTGCGGGTCGCGCCCGCGCCGGCCGTCCGCGAGTACGCGGGGTTCGCGTTCTCCTCGTTCGCCGAGGGCGTCGAGGCGTTCCGGGTCATGGAGCAGGAGGGCGTGTCGCCGGACGTCGCGCGGCTGTCGGACGAGGAGGAGACGCGGCTGCAGCTCGCGCTCGCCGGCGGCGGGGTCAAGGGGCGCGTCGCCGGCCTGTACCTGCGCGCCCGCGGCGTCGCGGGCGGCTGCGTGGCGATCTGCGGCTGGGAGGGCGTCGACCGCGAGCGCGTGCGGCGCCGGCGCGCCGAGACCGTCGCGCGGCTGCGCGAGCACGGCGCGGTCGCGCTGGGCGCGGCGCCGGGCCGCGCGTGGGAGCGCGGGCGCTACCACGCCCCGTACCTGCGCGACGACCTGCTCGACCGCGGCGTGCTCGTCGAGACGCTCGAGACGGCGACGCAGTGGTCGAGCCTCGACCGCCTGTACACGGCGGTCGGCGGTGCGCTGCGCAGCGCGCTCGGCCGCGCGATCGTGATGTGCCACGTCTCGCACCTGTATCCGTCGGGCGCGTCGCTGTACTTCACGTTCCTCGCCGCGGCGCGCGAGGGCGCCGAGCTCGAGCAGTGGCGGGCCGCGAAGACGGCGGCGAGCGAGGCGATCGTCGCCGCCGGCGGCACGATCACCCACCACCACGCGATCGGGCGCGACCACGCGCCCTACCTGCAGGCGGAGGCGAGCGCGCAGGGCGTGGCGGCGCTGCGCGCCGTGAAGGCCGAGCTGGACCCCGCCGGGATCATGAACCCCGGCAAGCTGCTGGCCGACGGGGGATAGAAGCCCGGTCGCCTGCGGGCGGGGCGCGGTCCTCGCTCGCTCCGTGCGGTCGCGGGCTGCTCTAGCCGCCGTTCGTCGAGGTGCCGGTGGAGGTCCCGCCGCCGCCACCGCCACCGCCACCGCCACCGCCACCGCGGCCGCCGGTGTCGCGCGGCAGCTCGCCCTGCAGCTCGATCGTGCCGGGACGGCGCGGCTCGCGCCGGCTCTCGCGCGTGAGGATGAGCGAGCGGTACTCGTTTGCGTCGGACGGCAGCGCGAAGCCGGTCTCGACGCGGCCGTCCTCGGCCGGCTGCGGGTTCGGGAACCCGAGCCGCTTGGCCTTGGTCGGGCTGGTGTAGAGCCAGACCGCGTAGAAGCGGTTCTCGTTGGCGGCCTGCAGGCCCTCGGCGATCATCGCCACGACGCGCGTGTCGTTCTGGCGCGAGACGACGGCGACGCCGCGGGCGCGGGACTGGCGCCCGCGGGGCGGCGTGAGGTTGATCTGCGCCTCGACCGGCGGCGTGTCGGTGGTCGAGGTGGTGGCCGTCGTGCTCGCCGAGCCGCCGTCCTCGTCGTCGCCGCTGAGCGCGCCGGTGAGGAGCAGGACCACGAGCACCACGACGAGCGCGACGCCGGCCAGGAGGATCGCGCCGCCGACCTTGCTCGAGCGCTCGACCTTGTCGCGGTGGCGGCTGCGGGCCTGGAGCGCGTCGAACGCCTCGTCGACCTCGGCCGCCTCGGCCGGGATCTCGGGGAGGTCGTCGCCGGCGAGCGGGCGCAGCTCGCCCGCGACGGTCCGCGCCCACGCGCGGCCGGCCGGCGAGCCCTCGAGGAGCTTCCGGGTCGCCGCCCGCTGGGAGGCGGACTGCTGGCCGAGCAGGTAGTCGGCGATCTCGTCCTGCTCTGCCAGCTCGAGGCCCTCGACGTCCTCCGGTCCGAGCGCGTCGAGCGCGGCGCGGGCGCGCTCGCGCACCGCCGCGACGTCGATGCGGAGCATCTGGGCGATCTCGTCGTAGGTGCGTCCCTGCTTGAGCAGGAGCTGCAGCGCGGCGCGCTGGTCTGCGGGCAGGTCGTCGATCCGGGCCATCGGCCGCGACAGACTAGTGGGCTCGGCGGTCGAGCGGAGCAGACAGCCGGTCGAGAGCTTGTGGAGCAGGGGGTGGCGGTAGGGTCCGCCGCCGTGGCACTCGAGCCGAAGATTCCCTACGAGAAGACGTTCGACGCCCTGTACGGGCTCCAGATCCACTCGGTCACCGAGGAGGAGGCGACCGCCTCGGTCCCGGTGCGCGACGAGGTCAAGCAGCCGATGGGGCTCGTCCACGGGGGCCTGTACGCCTCGATCGCCGAGTCGCTGGCCTCGATGGCGACCGCGATGGCCGTCGCGCCCGAGGGGCGGGCGGCGATGGGCCTGTCCAACGCCACGTCGTTCCTGCGCCCGATCACCGAGGGCACGGTCCACGCGACCGCGCGGCGGCTGCACCGCGGGCGCACGACGTGGGTGTGGGACGTCGAGATCACCGACGACGAGGGGAGGCGCTGCGCGCTGACGCGGATGACGATCGCGGTGCGCTGAAGAGGGCGGGGTTGACGCGGCTAACGGTCTTAGCCTAGACTAGCTAAGACCGTTAGCCATCCATGCCTGTCAGGACCTCGCCATGACCCTCGCCACGAACCGCACGCTCCTCCGCTTCGGCTACGCCGCGCTCGGCGCCGCCCTCGTCGCGGCCGCCGCAGTCGCCATCGCCGAGGGCGCCGGCTGGGGCGCCGTCGCCGCCGGCGCGCTCGGCCCCGACATCGCGCTCCTCCTCGGGATCGGCACGGGCCTCGAGCCCGGGCAGCTGCACCCGCGCGCCGTGCCGCTCTACAACGCGCTGCACCGCTTCGCCGGCCCCGCCGCGCTCGCGGCCGCCGCCGCGCTCGGCCTCGGCGGCCTGACGCTCGCCGCCGGCGCGGCCGCCTGGGGCGCGCACGTCGCGATCGACCGCAGCGTCGGATACGGGCTGCGGACCGCCGACGGCTTCCAGCGTGCCTGAGCTGACCGCGCGCCAGCGCGAGATCGTCGCGACCGCGCGCGATCTGCTCGCCGGCGAAGGGGCGGAAGGGCTGACGCTCGGGCGCATCGCCCGCACGCTCGGCATCCGGACGCCCTCGCTGTACAAGCACTTCCCCTCGCGCCGGCACCTGGAGGCCGTGCTCATCGCCGAGGGGATGGAGCAGCTCGGCGCCGCGCTCCGGCTCGCCGGCGGCGACCTGCACGCGCTCGGCGCCGCGTACCGGCGCTGGGCGCTCGCCAACCCGGCGCTGTACGCGCTCATGACCGACGGGCCGCTGCCGCGCGACCTCCTGCCCGACGGGCTGGAGGACCGCGCCGCGCAGCCGCTGCTCGACGCGGTCGGCGGCGACCAGGACCTCGCGCGCGCGGTGTGGGCGCACGCGCACGGGATGGTCGTGCTCGAGCTCGCCGGCCGCTTCCCGCCCGGCGCCGACCTCGAGGCCGCCTGGCGCACCGCCGCCGACGCATTCGGCCGCGCACGGGGTATCGGGTAAGACTTGCCCCGGCCCATGGACTTCCGCTCCCTCTACGCGCACGGCTTCGCGCGCATCGCCGCCTGCACCGGCCACGTCACGATCGCCGACCCGCCCGCCAACGCCGAGTCGGTGCTCCGCCAGGCGCGCGCCTGCTCCGAGGAGGGCGTCGCGCTCGCCGTCTTCCCCGAACTGTGCCTCACCGGCTACGCGATCGACGACCTGCTGCTCCAGGACGCCGTGCTCGACGACGTCGAGCGCGCCGTCGAGACGGTCGCCGCCGGCTCCGCCGACCTCCTGCCCGTGCTCGTCGTCGGCGCCCCGCTGCGCCGGCGCAACCGCCTCTACAACTGCGCGGTCGTCGTCCACCGCGGCCGGGTGCTCGGCGTCGTGCCCAAGAGCTACCCGCCGACCTACCGCGAGTTCTACGAGGGCCGGCAGATCGCGTCGGGGGCCGGCGAGCGCGGGACGATCCGCCTCGGCGGCGCCGACGTGCCGTTCGGGCCCGACCTGCTGTTCGCCGCCGACGACGTCGACGGGCTCGTCATCCACGCCGAGATCTGCGAGGACATGTGGGTCCCGATCCCGCCGAGCGCCGAGGCGGCGCTCGCCGGCGCGACCGTGCTCGTCAACCTCTCCGGCAGCCCGATCACCGTCGGCCGCGCGGAGGACCGCAAGCTCTACTGCCGGTCGGCGTCCTCGCGCGGGCTGGCCGCCTACGTCTACGCCGCCGCCGGGCGCGGCGAGTCGACGACCGACCTCTCGTGGGACGGCCAGACGCTCATCTACGAGAACGGCGTGCTGCTCGCCGAGAGCGAGCGGTTCCCGCCGGGCGAGCAGCGCGCGGTCGCCGACGTCGACCTCGACCTGCTGCGCCAGGAGCGGCTGCGGATGGGGACGTTCGACGACAACCGGCGCGTGCACGCCGAGCGGACCGGCGACGTGCGGCGGATCGCGTTCACGCTCGACCCGCCCGACGGCGACCTCGGGCTGCGGCGCCGGCTCGAGCGGTTCCCGTTCGTGCCGTCCGACCCCGGCCGGCTCGAGCTCGACTGCTACGAGGCCTACAACATCCAGGTCGCCGGGCTGCAGCAGCGGCTGCGCGCGATCGGCGACCCGAAGATCGTCATCGGCGTCTCCGGCGGGCTCGACTCGACCCACGCGCTCATCGTCGCCGCCAAGGTCATGGACCTCTGCGGGCGCCCGCGCAGCGACATCCTCGCGTTCACGATGCCCGGGTTCGCGACGAGCGCCGGGACGAAGAGCAACGCGCACAAGCTCATGAAGGCGCTCGGCGTCACCGCGAGCGAGCTCGACATCACCGCGACCGCGCGGCTCATGCTCGAGGAGCTCGACCACCCGTTCGCGCGCGGCGAGGAGGTCTACGACGTCACGTTCGAGAACGTCCAGGCCGGCCTGCGGACCGACTACCTGTTCCGGATCGCCAACCAGCGCGGCGGGATCGTCCTCGGGACCGGCGACCTGTCCGAGCTCGCGCTCGGCTGGGCGACCTACGGCGTCGGCGACCAGATGAGCCACTACAACGTCAACGCCGGCATCCCGAAGACGCTCATCCAGCACCTCATCCGCTGGGTCGTCGCCAGCGGGCAATTCGACGACGAGGTCGGCGAGACGCTCCAGGCGATCCTCGACACCGAGATCAGCCCCGAGCTCGTCCCCGGCGAGGAGCTCCAGTCGACCGAGTCGAAGATCGGGCCGTACGCGCTGCAGGACTTCACGCTCTTCCATGTGCTGCGGTACGGGATGCGGCCGTCGAAGATCGGCTTCCTCGCCTGGCACGCCTGGCGCGACCCGGAGGCCGGCTCGTGGCCGCCCAACTTCCCCGCCGCCAAGCGCGTCGCCTACGACCTGCCCGAGATCCGCAAGTGGCTCGAGGTGTTCTGCCGGCGGTTCTTCGCGTTCGCGCAGTTCAAGCGGTCGGCGATGCCGAACGGGCCGAAGGTGTCGGCCGGCGGGTCGCTGTCGCCGCGCGGCGACTGGCGAGCGCCGTCGGACGGCAACGCGGCGGCGTGGCTGCGCGACCTCGAACGCTGGGACGCGGACGCCTGGGCGGCGGCCGCGGCCGCGTCCGGCTCCCCGGGCCGCGGCTGAGCAGAGCGGCGGCGATCCGGGCCCGGCTACTCGGCCGTGCGCCCGAGGAAGTACTCGACGAACCGCCGCAGCTCCGGGTCGTCGGGCTGCTCGGTGACCAGCCGGCGCCCGGCCGCGTGCGCGACGACCGGCCCGGCGCTCTGGTTCGGGCGGCGCAGCACGATCACCGCCTGGCCGACCTCCTCGAGCGCCTCGTCGGGCGGGCCGGCGATGTCCTCGGCCAGCGCGCGCAACACCACGCCGTCCTCGGCGCGGCGGTAGGTGAGGATCACGTTGCCGCCCGCCAGCCGCGGATCGGTCTCGTCCGGCGCCGCGACGCCCGGGGCGCTCTGCCCGCCCTCGCCGGTGTCGAGGCTCGCGTCGTCGCGCGACTGGAAGAACGCGATGAGCGCGCCCGCCCCGACGACCGCGACGAGCACGGTCACCGCGATCACCGCCGCCCGCCTCACGTGCGCACCGGGGTGGTCCGGCGTGAGCGGTCACCGCCACGGCGCAGGCCGCGCGCGTCGCGCGGGCGCAGCCCCGCCGCGCGGGCCAGGTCGGCGATCGAGGTCTCGAGGTCCTGCGCGAGGTCGTCGAGGTCGGCGAGCGCGTCGAAGTCGCCGAGGAGGCCGAAGCCGAGGTTGCCGTCGTAGCTCATGATCGCGATGCCGAGCGCCTGGTTGCGGGCGAGCGGCACGACAGGGTAGAGGCGCAGCATGCGGCGCCCGCACACGTAGAGCGGGAACTGCGGCCCCGGGACGTTCGTGACGACGACGTTGAACCACCGCTGGTGGTTCTGCAGGCGGGCCGCCTGGCTGAGGATCGTCGGGGGCGCGAAGTCGCCGAGCTGGGTGAGCACGTGGGCGCCGACCGCCTGCCCGGACTCCTTCAGCCCGACCATCGCCTCGTGGACCCGGCGGTGGGCGCGCTCGGGGTCCTCGATCCCCACGGGGAGCGGGGCGTACATCGCGCTGACACGGTTGCCGAGCGCGCCGCGCTCGACGTCGGCGCGGACCGAGACCGGGACGAGCGCGCGGAGCTCCAGCCCGTCGGTCGGGAACGCGTGCCGGCGCAGCCAGCGGCCGAGCGCGAGCGACACCGCGGTGAGCACGACGTCGTTGACCGTGCCGCCGAGCTCCTCCTTGATCGCCTTGAACTGGGCGAGGTCGCCGTCGACCCACGTGTAGCGGCGGTGCGGGCCGATCCGGACGTTCAGCGGCGACGGCGGCGCCGGGTTCAGCGTCGCCCACAACGTCTCGCCGGCCGCGGCGGCGTCGCGGACGACGCGGCCGAGCGCTCGTCGCGGGCCGCGGGTCAGCGCGCGCAGGCCGCGCACCGCCTCGCCCGGGACCGTCGCGCGCTCGAGCAGCGCGTCGGCGAGGAGCTGCGCCTTCGAGGGCGCGGGGCGCGGCGCCCACTCGGTGTCCGGCGGCGGGACCGGGCCGGGGTCGGGCGTCGTGTCGAGCAGCACGGTCGTGATGTCGACCCCGGAGATCCCGTCGACGAGCGCGTGGTGCGTCTTGCCGATGAGCGCGAAGCCGCCGTCGGCGAGCCCGTCGACGAGCCAGATCTCCCACAGCGGCCGGCTGCGATCCAGGCGCTGGGAGAACACCCGGCCGGCGAGCGTCTTGAGCTCCTCCGGGCCGCCGGGCGCGGGGACGCCGGTGTGGCGCAGGTGGTAGCGCAGGTTGAAGTGCGGGTCGTCGGTCCACACCGGGCGGCCCTGGCCGAACGGCACCGGCGTCAGCCGCTGGCGGTAGCGGGGGACGAGGTGCAGACGGCTCTCGAGGAGCCGCAGGATCTCGTCGTACTCGGGCACCGGGCCCTCGAACGTCATGACCGACGCGACGTGCATGTGCGCCGGGCCGGAGTCCTCGAGGTGCAGGAACGCGCTGTCGAGGGCGGTCAGGCGATCGGGACTGCGCGGCACGGCACCGATGGTCGTCGGTGCAGGGTGGCGGCGCAACCCCTGACCGCGCGGCCCCGCTAGCGTGGCGGGCCGGCATGGCGGTCTCCGAGCCCACGCACATCCCGCACGCGCCCCACGACGAGCTCCTGCGCCCGCTGCAGGAGTCGGCCGCCGCGATCCTGCCCGAGGGCACGCTCTGGTTCGACGCGCACACGCACATCGGCCACAACGACCCCGACGGGTTCGAGGCCGACCCGGAGGAGATCCTCGGCGCGCTCGACCACGCCGGCCAGCACCGGGCGCTCCTGTTCCCGATGCACGAGCCGGGCGGCTACCGCGACGCGAACGACTGGGTGCTGTCGGTGTGCGCGGCGTCGGGCGGGCGGCTCGTGCCGCTCGCGCGGGTCGCGCCGAGCCACGAGGACGCGGTCGCCGAGGCGCGGCGGGCGCTCGACGCGGGGGCGGCCGGGATCAAGCTGCACCCGCGCTCGGACGAGTTCCGGCTGCCGCACCCGGCGGTCACCGAGGTCGTCCGGCTCGTCGACGAGCGCGGCGGCGGGCCGGTGCTCTTCCATGCCGGGCGCGGCATCCCGAACCTCGGCGAGGCGGTCGTGGAGCTGTGCCGGTCGTTCCCGCGCGCGAAGGTCATCCTCGCCCACGCGGGGATCAGCGAGCTCGGCTGGATCGGACCGGCGGCGCGCGAGCTGCCGAACCTGTACTTCGACACGGCGTGGTGGCAGGTCGCGGACCTGCTGACGCTGTACGCGACGATCCCGCCCGGGCAGATCCTCTACGCGAGTGACCTGCCGTACGGGAGCGGGCTGTTCCACTCGTTCGCGTTCCTGCGCTGCGGGGCGGCGGTCGGGCTGCAGCCGGACGCGCTGGCCGCGATCGCGGGCGCGTCGCTCGAGCGGCTGCTGGCGGGCGAGCCGCCGCTCGATCTCGGGCCGCCGCCCGGCACGGCTGCGCTCGGACCGCGCGACCTGGGCTTCGAGCGGGCGGTCACGTACCTCGGGCTGGCGGCGAACTTCGGCTACCGCGGGCTCGACCCCACCGAGCCCCTGTCGCTCGCCCGGCTGGCGCTGCAGCGGCTCGACGACCACCCGGTGGCGCACGCCGCCGACGCGCTCGTCGCCGCCGACCTGACGCGGATCGTCGAGGCCGAGGGCGGCCCGGTGGGGGTCGTCTACGGCGCGCTGGCGGCGCAGATCCTGTGCGGGACGCCCGCGCTGGACTGTGCGGACCCGCACAGAGCGGGCCGGGCGCGCGGATAGCTTCCGAACATCAGTTCGACAGCCGAACCGGCCTCTCGACGTGCACGGGGCCGGGCCGGGGACCCACTTGCCGGGCATGTGCCGCTCTCCCGCGCGGCGCCCGGCCGGGGCGAATCGCCAGGTGCTCCTGGCGTAGCGGCGCGCCGTCGTCGCGAGCCCGTCAGCTCACCCGGTAGGCGCAGCACACCGAGAAGGAGGACCTCCCATGAGGCCGCGATCCACGCGTGCCCGGGCCGCGCTCGGCCTGGGAGCGCTCAGCACCGCGCTCGTCGCCGCCGGCGGCGCTGCGCCCGCAGACGCCCAGGCGCCCGCCCCGGCGGCGCCCCAGTCCACCCCTGCCGCGCCCGTGACGGCCGCGTCGGCCGCGCGCCCGGCCAAGCGCCGGGCGTCGCTGCGGATCACGTCGCGCCGCCTGAACGTGCGCGCCGGGCGCACCGCCCGCGTCCGCGGGCGCCTGACGCCCGCCGGCGCCGGCCGGACGGTGACGCTCGAGCGCCGCGCCGGGCGCAGCTGGAAGACGATCGACAAGGCCCGCACCTCGTCGACCGGCCGGTTCACGCTGACGTACCGCTCCCGCAAGGCCGGCACCACCCGGGTCCGCGTGCGCTTCGCGGGCGACGGCACGACGAAGCCCGAGAGCCGACGGATCGGCCGGCTGAACGTCTACCGGCCGGCCCTCGCCTCCTGGTACGGCCCCGGCCTGTACGGCGGCGCGCTCGCGTGCGGCGGCCGCCTGACGCCGGGCACCGTCGGCGTCGCGCACAAGTCGCTGCCGTGCGGCACGAAGGTCGTGCTGCGCAAGGGCAAGCGGATCGTCCGCGCCGCGGTCGTCGATCGCGGCCCGTACGTCGGCGCGCGCGAGTTCGACCTGACCGCGGCGACGAAGCAGCGCCTCGGGTTCGGGTCGACGGGCACGGTCCTCGTCGCCCACTAGCCACCGCCGGGGCCAGGCCCCTCACCCAGGGGCCAGGCCCCTCACCTGACTTACCGGTTAGGGAGGGGGCCAGGCCCCTCACTCTTACTTACCGAGGTAGGGAGGGGCCAGGCCCTTCACTCTCTTACTACCGATGTAGGGTGGGGCCAGGTCCTTCACCTGATGTTCGGTTAGGGAGGGGGCCAGGCCCTCGGGGCGTCCGGGGGGCGAACTAACGTTCGAGGGCGGTCATGGCCCGGATCGCCCACGTCGACGTCGACGCCTTCTACGCCTCGGTGGAGCTGCTGCGCCGGCCCGAGCTGCGCGGCAAGCCCGTGATCGTGTCGGGGAGCGGGCCTCGGGCGGTCGTGACGACCGCGTCGTACGAGGCTCGGCAGTACGGGGTCGGGTCGGCGATGCCGACCTCGCGTGCGCTGCGGCTCTGCCCCGACGCGATCCTCATCCCGCCGGACTTCGCCGCCTACCGCGAGGCGTCGCAGAAGGTCATGGACATCGTCCGCGCGCAGGTCGACCGGGTCGAGGTCGTCGGCCTCGACGAGGCGTACCTCGACCTCGACGGGCTCCTGTCGCCGCGCGCGGCGATGCGGCGGATGGTCGCCGAGATCAAGGAGGCGACCGGCCTGACCGCGTCGGTCGGGATCGGGCCGAACAAGCTCGTCGCGAAGGTCTGCTCGGACCTCGAGAAGCCCGGCGGCTTCGTCGTCATGTCGCGCGAGGAGGCCTGCGAGCGGTTCGCCGACAAGCCGCCCGGGCTCGTGCCGGGGATCGGCCCGAAGACCGTCGCGCGGCTCGAGCGGCTCGGCATCACGACGCTCGGCCGGCTCGCCGCCACCGACGAGAGCGTGCTCGTCCAGCACTTCGGCGCCAACCACGGCCCCGACCTCAAGCGCCGCGCGCGGTTCCACGGCTCGGAGACGATCACCACCCACCGCCTCGCGGTGTCCGAGTCGTGCGAGCGGACCTTCGACCGCGACATCGCCGACCCGCTCGAGCTCGAGGGGCGCCTGACCGCGCTGAGCGAGGAGCTCTGCCGCCGCCTGGCCCGGCAGGACCGGCGCGGCCGGACGATCGCGATCAAGGTCCGCCTCGACGACTGGACGACCGTGACCCGCGCGCGGACCATCGCCGCGCCCACGAACGACGCCGGGATCGTCGGCGGCGTCGCGCTCGAGTTGCTGCGCGAGTACGCGCCCGCCCGGCCGGTCCGGCTGCTCGGCGTGCGCGTCGCGTCGTTCGACCACGGCGAGGCCGCCGAGGCCGCCGGCCAGCTCGCGCTGCCGGTCTGACCCGGTAGCGTCCGCCGCCATGCCCACCGCGCGCGTCAACGGCCACTACCTCCACCATCTCGTCCGCGGGGAAGGCGAGCCGCTCCTGCTCGTGATGGGGATGAGCGGCACCCACCTGACCTGGGGTGAGCCGTTCCTCGGCCTGCTCGAGCGCGACTTCGAGGTCATCGTCTACGACCACCGCGGCGTCGGCCGCAGCAGCCGCGCCGAGGCCGGCTACTCGATCGCCGACCTCGCCGACGACGCCGCCGGGCTGCTCGCCCACCTCGGCCACGACGCCGCGCACGTCGCGGGCATCTCGATGGGCGGCATGGTCGCGCAGGAGCTCGCGCTCCGCCGCCCGGACACGGTCCGCACGCTCACGCTCGGCTGCACCTACTGCGGCGGCGAGGGCAGCGCGCTCGCCGACCCGGAGGCGTTCGGGCGCCTGGCCGAGGCGTGGCGCTCAGGCGATCGCGAGCGCGCGTTGCGCGCCGGCTGGGAGATCAACGTCTCGCGGGCGTTCGCCGCCGACGAGGAGGCGTACGCCGCCTTCTGCGAGGCGGCGCTCGAGCTGCCCGTGCCGCTCCCGGTGATCATGGGCCAGATGCAGGCGATCGCCGCGCACGACACCTCGGGGCGGCTCGGCGGCGTCAGGGCGCCCACGCTCGTCGTCCACGGCACCGACGACGAGATGCTGCCGGTCTCGAACGCGCACATGATCGCCGAGCGGATCCCCGGCGCGCGGCTGGAGATCTTCGACGGCGTCGGGCACCTGTTCTGGCTCGAGCGGCCCGAGCGCGCGGCCGAGCTGCTGCGCGAGCACGCGCAGGCCGCCCCGGCCCCGAGCCCGCAGCGGGGCTGACGCCGAGCGCGGCCGCCTAGTAGAGCGCGGCGGCCAGGCGCCGGCGCGCGTCCCGGGCTACCGGGTGATCGACCCCGAGCTCGTCGAGGATCGCCACGACCGCCTGCCGGATCTCGTCCTTGGCGCCGTCCGCGGACGGGAGCGCCTCGATGAGCAGGTCGATCGCGCGTTCGCGATCGCCGGCGTCGAGCGCCGACCAGGCGTCGGACAGATCCGGCTCGCCGCGGTCCTCGAGCCGGATGCGCGCCGCGAGCCCCTCGGCCTGGAAGTCGCCGGGGACGTTCTCGACCAGCGACAGGGCCTCCTCGCGCTCGCCCCGCTCGAGCAGGATCCGGGCGAGCTTCACCGCGGCGTCGGCGCGGCCGGGCTCGAGCTCGAGCGCCCGGCGCAGCGACGCCTCGTCGTCGGCTGCGGCGAGCTGCTCGGCCTCGGACGGCACGACGCTGTCGAAGAACCGCTCGACGACCGGGGGCGGCTGCGCGCCGGTGAACTCGGCGACGACCTTGCCGTCCCTGAACGCCTTGACCGCCGGGATCCCCTGGATCCGGAACGCCGCCGCCGTCCTCGGGTTGGCGTCGGTGTCGAGCTTGGCCAGGACGACCTTCCCCTCGCGCGCCCGCGCGGCCTTCTCGATGATCGGCCCGAGCATCCGGCACGGCCCGCACCACTCGGCCCAGAAGTCCACGACGACCGGGACCTGCTTGGAGCGCTCGAGGACCTCGGTCTGGAAGGTGGCGTCCGTGACGTCGATGACCGTCATGTCTCCGAGGGTAGGACCCGCGGCAAGCCCCGGGCGCGCCGTCGTCAGGCGACGCGGCGCAGCGCGGGCGGCTCGGCGCCCAGCGGCGCGATCCCGCTCACCCGCCCGCCGCGGACCGTGAAGCGCCAGGCGCCGGGGGAGTCCGACAGCGCGCCCTTGCCGATCACGCGGATGCGGCCGTGGACGAGCACGCCGTCCTCGCCGTCGCTCTCGATCCGGTGCGCCTCGACCTCCACGCGCGGCCCGGCCGCCGACTCGCGCCCGAACAGTGCGCGCACGCCGGGGAGGCCCTCGACGACCGCTCCGTCGGCCGTCGCCTGCACCCGGATGTCGGGGTCCAGGAGCGCCAGGAGCGAGCGGATGTCACCGGCCGCACGGCACTCGAAGACGCGGCGGACGACGTCGACGGGGGAGAGGACCGACATCACGCCCGACTCTCTCAGCGCGGAGCCCTGGAGGTCAAGGTCTACATTTTCTGAACGCGTGCACCTGGAGATCGAGGACAACGGAGACGGGACGCCGGTCGTCCTGCTCCACGGGCTGACGGCGACCAAGCGCTATGTCGTGATGGGCTCCAAGGCCCTGGAACGCTCCGGTCACCGGGTGATCGCGTACGACGCGCGCGGCCACGGCCGGTCGGATCCGGCGCCGTCGCCGGACGCGTACGAGTACGCCGATCTCGCCGCCGACCTGAGGCGGGTCATGGACGAGCGCGGGATCGGGCGCGCGGTTCTCGCGGGCGCCTCGATGGGCTCGCACACCGCGCTGCGCTTCGCCCTCGAGGAGCCCGAGCGGGTCGCCGCGCTGTGCGTCATCACGCCCGCCTTCGACCCGGCCGAGCCGGACGATCCGAGCCTGCTCGCGCACTGGGACGCGCTGTCCGAGGGCCTGCGCGAGGGCGGGGTGGAGGGCTTCGTCGCCGCGTACGGCGACCCGGGTGTCCCGGAGGCGTGGCGCGAGACCGTCCTGAAGGTCATCCGCCAGCGCCTGTCGCAGCACGAGCATCCGGAGGCGGTCGCCGACGCGCTGCGGGTCGTCCCGCGCTCGCGCCCGTTCGACGATCTCGACGACCTGCGCGAGATCAGCGCGCCGACCGTCGTCGTCGCCGACCGCGACGAGGCCGATCCCGGCCACCCGCTGTGGATCGGCGAGACGTACGCGCGCCTCATCCCCGGCGCCGAGCTCGTCGTCGAGGAACCGGGCAGGTCGCCGATCGCCTGGCAGGGCGGGCAGCTCTCGCGCGTCATCGCCGAGCTCGCCGCCCGCGCGCACGTCTGAGCCGCACGTCCCGGGCGTCCCGGCGCGCTGCCGCGTCTTTACGCTGTCGGCCTGTGACCATCTCCGCCGTCACGGGATCTGCGGGCCTGGAGATCGTCGTGCCGAGGGCGCTGCGCACGTGATCTTCCGCCGCGAGGGCCAGGTCTTCGTGCCGACCGGGCACGCCGTCGGGCCGTGGGATCCGCAGGCGCTGCACGGGGGAGCGCCGGCGGCGCTGCTCGCGGGCGAGCTCGAGGCGCTCGCGCCGGAGATGCGCCTCGCGCGGCTGACGCTCGAGTTCCTCGGCTCGGTCCCGCTCGCGCCGCTGACCGTCGACGCGCAGATCGTCAAGCCGGGCCGGCGCTTCCAGCTCGCGGAGGCCGAGCTCGCCGAGGCCGGGGGAGGCCGGGTCGCCTGCCGCGCGCGGGCGGTCCTGCTCCGCCGCGGCGAGCGCGACGAGGCGATCCCGGCCGGCGACCCGCCGGTCCTCGACGTGCCCGGCCCGGACGAGGGCGCGAAGCTCGACATGGGCCCGGGCGAGTCGTTCGGCGGCACCGGTATGGACATCCGGTTCGTCTCCGGGCACCTGTACGAGAACGGCCCGGCGGTCGGCTGGTTCCGCATCGCCCGCCCGCTCGTCGGCGACGAGGAGCCCACGCCGGCGCAGCGGGCGGTGGCGGCCGCCGACTTCGGCAACGGCGCCAGCCGCGTCCTGGACTGGAACGACTGGCTCTTCGTCAACACCGACCTGACCGTCCACCTGCATCGCGAGCCCGAGGGCGAGTGGGTCGCGCTCGACGCGCGCACCGCGCTCGAGCAGGACGGCACGGGTCTTGCCTGGTCGGCGCTGCACGACCGGCGCGGGCCGATCGGCATGGCGCTGCAGACGCTCTTCGTCGCGCGGCGATGAAGCTCGCGGCGGCGGTCCTCGCGGCGCTGCCGGGGCTCATGCCGCCCGCCCCGCCGGCGTTCGAGCCGGTGCGCTGCCCGGACGGCGTCCCCGGATGCGCGGAGGTGACCGGCCGGGTGGTGTTCGTCGAGCGCGTCGACCCGGACGGCGACGGCGATCTGCACGTCGTCGTGGCGGCCGGGTCGATCAGCCTGCCCGGGCTGACCGCGGTCGACGTGCGGCCGGGCCTGCGGCCGCGCCGCGACCCGCGGATCGGCGACCGGGTGAGCGCCGCCGGCCCGGTGCAGCGCGGCAGCTACGGCCAGGACCAGGTCCACGCGCTGCGCTTCCGGGTGGCCCGGTGAGGTTCGGGACGGCCCGTGCGGGGGAAAGCGGTGGCGTGCGGCGTCTCGGAGCACGCGTGTTCGAGTTCTGGTGGGGTCGCGGGATCGCCGACGACGTCCCGGCCCTGGCGTACTACCTGCTGCTCAGCCTCGGCCCGTTCGCGCTCGGCGTCGCCGCGGTGCAGGCGCTGCTGCTGGAGGACGTCGTCTCGGCGCTGCAGGTCGCCACGCAGATCAACCGCTTCCTGCCCGAGGCGGTCCACGACGACGTGCAGGAGCTGATCGTCAACGCCCGCGCGCAGTCGCCGCTGCTGCTGGCGGTCGCGATCGGCACGATGCTGTGGACGAGCTCGGGGGCGATCGGGGTGATCGAGCGCTGCGAGTCGCGGATCCTCGACTGCGCGCGCCACGACGTGATCACGGGCCGGCTGCGCAATCTCGCGCTCGGCGCGCTCGTCGCCGCCGCGTTCATCGTGTCGAGCGGCAGCGCCCCCGTCATCGGCGAGGTGGCGTCGCTGTTCGACGCGCGCGGCTCGCTGCCCGGCTGGCTGGTGTTCGTGCTGAACGCGGCCGGCTCGGTGGCGATGTTCGCGGTCGTCTACCGCTACGCGCCGCGGTCGACGATCGGCTGGCGCCCGGCGCTGACGGGCGCGCTGCCCGCGGGCGCCGCGATCCAGGCGATCCCGGCGCTGGTCGGCCTGTACTTCGGCGCGGCGGCGGGCTTCGCCGCGGTGCGGCTGTTCCTGCTGCTCGCGGTGCTGCTGCTCGGCCTGTACGTCATGGCGACGCTCATGCTCATCGGCGCCGGTCTCGCGGCGACCGGGGAGAACCGCCGCCGGCGCCGCGCCGAGCGCGCCGCGCGCCTGCCGGGGACGCCGGAGGCGCTCCTCCACCACCGGGGCGAGTCCGGCCGCGCGCCGGACGCGGTCGTGGAGGCCTGACCGACGCGGGTCAGATCGGCGCGGGCCCGGTGCGGACGGCGGGCCACGGCAGGTCGACGGGCCCCGGGGCGAGCACCCCGAACTCCGGCGCGGGGCCGAGCACCATCTGGCGCTGCCAGATCGCGGCGTCGCCGGCCGCCTCGCGCAGGGCGGCGAGGAACGCGTCGTAGGGCAGGCCGGACGGCTTGGCGAGCCACGCGGCCTCGTCGACCGGCGCGTCGGCGCGCCCGTGCAGGAGACGGTAGACGCCGCCGTCGCCCTCGGCCGCGCGCGCCGCGGCGGCGTCGTGCGGCGCGCGGCGCGGCCCGCTGACCGCGCGGTCGTTCAGCGCGCCGAGCGCGGCCCAGTTCTCGACCGGGTACCAGTCCTCGTACGCCGGCGCGGCCAGGCGGTCGTAGGGCGCGCGGCGCAGGCGCAGCGTCCGGCTGCCGGGCAGCGCGAGCGCGGCGTGGAAGGCGCGCAGGCGGTCCTCGTAGGCGCCGGGGTCGGTCCCGTCCGCCGGACGGTGCCAGAACAGGTAGGCGAGCATGCCCATCTTCTAGCGTCGTGGCGGTGGACCTGGTCGAGGAGGTCATCCCGCTGCGCGATCGCGAGCTCGTCGTGCTGCGCCCGCGCGACGCCGAGGCGCTGATCGACGAGGAGGCGTTCGAGCGCGAGGAGCTCATGCCGTACTGGGCCGAGCTGTGGCCGAGCGGCGTCGCGCTGGCGCGCGCGGTCGCCGGCGCCGCGCTCGGCGGCCGGCGGGTGCTCGAGCTGGGCTGCGGCGGCCTGGCGCTGCCGAGCATCGCCGCCGCGCTGGCGGGCGCGCAGGTGACGGCCACCGACTGGGCGGAGGACGCGCTGGACCTCGCGCACGACAACGCCGCGCGCAACGGGGCGCGGATCGCGGTGCGGCGCGCGGCGTGGGGGGAGCCCGCGCCGCTGCTCGACGGCGCGCCGTGGGATCTCGTGCTGGCCGCCGACGTGCTGTACGAGCGGCGCAACCTGGACCTGCTCCTCCCGCTCCTGCCGCGGCTGGGGCGCGAGGTGTGGCTCGCCGATCCGGGCCGTGCGCTGCTCGGCGAGTTCCTCGAGCGCGCCGCCGCGGAGTGGGAGGTGCGCGTGTCGCGGGACGGCGCGACGCCGTCGGTCACGGTCCACCGGATGCGGCGGCGCGAAGGGTCCGCTTGACCACGATCGTGGAATTGTGGAACAATCCGCGCCGTGCCGCGCCTGCTCGTCCTCCTGGCCGCCGTCCTGTTCGGCACGACCGGCACCGCGCAGGCGCTCGGCCCCGACGCGTCGCCGCTGGCCGTCGGCGCGGCCAGGATCGCGGTCGGCGCCGTCCTGCTGTGGGGCGCCGCCTGGCTCGTCCGGGGGGCGGCGGGCGGTGGGCGCTGGTCGCGCGGGGCGCTCGCCGCGGCGGCGGCCGGCATCGCCGGCTACCAGCTCTGCTTCTTCGCCGCCGTCGCCGACACCGGCGTCGCGGTCGGGACCGTCGTCGCGCTCGGCTCGGCGCCCGCGATGTCCGGGCTGCTCGCACGCGCGGTCGACGGGACGCCGCTCGACCGCCGCTGGGCCGCCTGCACCGCGCTGGCGACCGTCGGCGTCCTGCTGCTCGTGCTCAGCGGCTCGGAGGCCGAGGTGTCGGCGCCCGGCATCGTCCTCGCGCTCGGCGCGGGCCTGTCGTACGCCGGCTACACGGTCGCGTCGAAGCAGCTGCTCGCCGCCGGCCACGCGCCCGAGGCGGTCATGGCGCGCGGGTTCGGCCTCGCCGCCGTCGCGCTCGTGCCGGTGCTCGCCGCCAAGGGCGGCGACGTCGCGAGCGTGGACGGGATCGCGCTCGCGCTCTACCTCGGCGCCGTGCCGACCGCGCTGGCCTACGTGCTCTTCGCCCGCGGGCTGCGCTTCCTGACGCCGGGCGAGACCGCGACGCTGACGCTCGCCGAGCCGGTCACCGCCGCCGCGCTCGGCACGGTCGTGCTGGCCGAGCGGCCCGGCGCCCTCGCGGTCGCCGGGGCGCTGCTCGTCCTCGCGGGCCTCGCCGCGCTCGCCGCGCCGCGGCGCGAGCGCCCGGTCCGCGCCGACGCGGTGGAGGCGGCCGCGTGAACGAGTTCGCCGTCACCCCGCTCGACCGCCGCTCCGCCGTCGACGAGCTCGCCGCGGCGCTGCGCCGGCGGATCCTCGACGGCGACCTGCGCGGCGGGGTCCGGCTCCCGGAGTCCGAGCTGTGCGCGACCTACCTCGTGGCGCGCCACACCGCCCGGGCCGCGCTGCGGGCGCTGGCCGCCGAGGGGCTCGTCGTGCTCGAGCCGCACCGCGGCGCGCGCGTCGCGCAGCTCGGCGCCGACGACGTGCGCGGCCTGTACGAGCTGCGCACCGCGCTCGAGGTCGAGGCCGCGCGCCTGGCCCTCGAGCGCCACGACGGCCGCCTGCCCGGCGCCGTGCGCTCGGCCGTGCAGGCGCTCGCGCAGGTGTGCGGCGCCGAGGACCCGGCGTGGAGCGCGGTCGTCGACGCCCACGAGGACGTCCACGCGGCGCTCGTCGCGGCGGCCGGCAGCCCGCGCATCGCCGCCGCCCACCGGGCCCTGGCCGGCGAGACGCGCCTGTTCCTCGTGCAGCTCCGGCCCGCCTGGACGCTCGAGCGGATGGCCGCCGACCACGAGCGCCTCGTCGCCGGGCTCGAGCGGCACGGCCCCGAGGTCCTGCGCGCCCACCTGCGCGAGTCGGCCGACGCGGTCCTCGCGCAGCTCGGCTGATGCCCGGCCGCGGCTCGGCGGGCCCGCGCCGCCGTGAAGGCCAGCGGACGGGTCGTTGGCCCGCGACGCCGCGCCACGGGCGCCCTACCGTGCGTCGTCCATGACCGCGACCGTCGCCGAGGCAGAACCCCAGGCCCTCTCGCGCTGGCGCCCGACGCCGGCCCGGCTGACGCGCCTGCTCGTCGGCCTGGCGATCTTCGGCGCGGGCGAGGCGTTCCTCGTCGCGGCCGCGCTCGGCAACTCGCCGTGGACCGTGTTCGCCGAGGGCCTGTCGGTCCAGACGCCGATGTCGATCGGGACCGCGACGATCGCGACGAGCATCGGGGTCCTGCTCCTGTGGATCCCGCTCGGGCAGCGCCCCGGCCTCGGCACGGTCCTCAACGCGATCGTCATCGGCCTGGCGATCGACGCGACGCTCCTCGCGCTGCCCGACGAGGCGCCGCTCGTCGTCCGCGCGGCGATGGTCCCGCTCGGCATCGCGATCGTCGGGCTCGGCAGCGGCCTGTACCTCGGCAGCGAGCTCGGCCCCGGGCCGCGCGACGGGCTCATGACCGGCCTGCACCGCCGCACGCGGCTGCCGATCGCCCGCGTGCGCGCCGGCATCGAGATCACCGCGATGGTCGTCGGCGTCCTGCTCGGCGGCCGGTTCGGGATCGGCACCGTCGCGTTCGCGCTGCTCATCGGGCCTGCGGTCGCCGCCGCGCTGCGCCTGACCGGCGTCGTGCGCGCCGACCGGCTCTGAGCGCGGCCGGTTTCCGTAGCATGCGCCCGCGACATGGGGGACGCTCACGGGGACGTGAACCGGCGGCCGCTCGGCCGGACCGGCATCGAGGTGTCCGAGGTCGGCTACGGCGCCTGGGGCATCGGCGGCGCGCAGTGGATCGGCGCCCGCGACGACGAGTCGGTCCGCGCGCTCGAGCGCGCGATCGACCTCGGGCTGAACTTCATCGACACCGCGCTCGCGTACGGGCCGCACCACAGCGAGCGGCTCGTCGGCCAGGTCGTGCGCGGCCGCTCGGAGACCGTCCACGTGGCGACGAAGATCCCGCCGAAGAACCTGCGCTGGCCGGCGCAGCCGGGCGTGGGCGTCGAGGAGGTGTTCCCCGCCGAGCACGTCCGCCGCTGCACCGAGCGCAGCCTGCGCAACCTCGGCCTCGACGCGCTCGACCTGCAGCAGCTCCACGTCTGGCGCGACGAGTGGATCGGGACCGGCGACTGGCTCGAGGAGATCGCCGCGCTCAAGGACGAGGGCAAGATCCGCTGGTTCGGCGTGTCGGTCAACGACCACCAGCCCGAGACCGTGCTGCGCGCCGTGCGCGAGGGCGTCGTCGACACCGTCCAGGTCATCTACAACGTCTTCGACCAGAGCCCGGAGGACGAGCTGCTGCCCGCGTGCGCCGAGCACGGCGTCGGCGTCATCGCGCGCGTGCCGTTCGACGAGGGCGGGCTGACCGGCCGCATCGGGCCGGACACGACGTTCCCCGACGACGACTTCCGCAACCTGTACTTCGCCGGCGACCGCAGGCGCCAGGTGGCAGAGCGCGCGCAGGCGATCGCCGACGACCTCGGCGCCGGGCTGGAGGACCTGCCCGAGATCGCGCTCCGCTACGTGCTCTCGCACCCGGCCGTCTCCACGACGATCCCGGGCATGCGCTCGCTGCGCAACGTCGAGCGCAACCTCGCGTTCGCCGACGGGCGCGGGCTGCCGGCCGAGCAGGTGCAGAAGCTCAAGGCGCACCGCTGGGTGCGCAACTTCTACCCCGGCTGAGCGAACAGCAGGAGGATCGCCACGAGATCGCCGTTGTGGGTCTCGGGCACCGCGCTGACGAGCCGGTAGCCGTCGGCCTCGCGGCGGGCCAGCGCCTGCTCGACCTCGGGCAGGTTGCGCTGCAGCGTCCCGGTCGCCGTCCTCACCCTCACGTACTCGATCGCGTGCGCGGTCATGGGCCGGGAGTCTGTCAGGCGATCGTCCGCCGCCAGAACGCGGGCGTCAGCAGGACGAGCACGGTGAACACCTCGAGCCGGCCGGCGAGCATGAGGAAGCTCAAGAACCACAGGCCGGCGTCGGGGATCGCGCCGTAGTTCTCGGTCGCGCCGACCTCGCCGAGCCCGGGCCCGATGATGTTCAGCGACGCGACCGCGCTCGACGTCGCGGTCACCACGTCGAGGCCGAGCGCGGCCATGACGAGCGTCGCGACGAGGAACACGACGACGTAGATGTAGAAGAACCCGAGCACGCCGCGCCGGACGTCCTCCGAGTACACGCGGCCGCGGACCCGCAGGACCTGCACGGCCTTCGGCTGGAGCTGGCGCTGGACCTCCTGCGCGGCGGTCTTGAAGAGCAGCAACACGCGGATGACCTTCATGCCGCCGGCGGTCGAGCCCGCGCACGCGCCGACGAACATGAGCAGGACCATGAGCATCCGGGCGAAGTCGTCCCACTCGTCGAAGTCCGCGGTCGTGAAGCCGGTGGTGGTGACGATGCTCGTGACGGTGAACGCCGAGTCGCGCAGCGCCTGCCAGCCGCCGACTGTCTCGCTCGAGACGAGCAGCGACACGGTGACGACCGCGATCGACCCGGCGAGGATGAGCAGGTAGGCGCGGATCTCGGCGAGCTGGGGCCAGAGCGAGTCGCGGCCGCGCAGCGCGCGCCAGTAGAAGGCGAAGTTCACGCCCGAGGCGGCCATGCCGGCGATCGCGACGAGCTCGACCGGCACCGAGTCGAACGCGGCCAGCGACGCCGTCCTCGTGGAGAACCCGCCGGTCGCGATCGTCGTCAGCCCGTGGTTGAGCGCGTCGAACACGCCCATCCCGGCGAGCGCGAACCCCACCACGCACAGCGTCGTCAGCCCGAGGTAGATCGCCCAGATGATCTTCGCCGTCTCGGCGATCCGCGGGGTCAGGCGCTCGCGCGCGAAGCCGGACATCTCCGCGTAGAACACGCGCTGGCCGGCCAGGCCGGTCGCAGGGGCGATCGCCACGACGAGGACGACGATGCCGACGCCGCCCAGCCACTGGGACAGGCTCCGCCACAGGAGGATCGCGTCGGGCTCGGCCTCGACGCGGTCCAGCAGCGACGCCCCGGTCGTGGTGATGCCGCTCATGCTCTCGAAGAACGCGTCGACCGGCCGGTCGAACGTGCCGGCCAGCAGCAGCGGGGCGGTGCCGACCACCGCCGCCGCCAGCCACGCGAGCGTGACGGCGAGGAACCCGTCGCGGGCGCGCAGCGGCATCGCGCGCAGCCGGCGCGCCGACAGCACGGCGAGCAGGCCGGCGGGGACGGTGACGAGCGCGGGCAGGCCGAACGCGACGGTGGCGCCGTCGCCGCCGGTCGCCGCGACCGCGAAGCAGAGGACGAACGCGAGGCCCACGGCCAGCACGGCGCCGCCGACGACCGGCACGATGAGCTGCCAGTTCAGGCCGGGCGAGAGCGCCTGGAGGCGTCTCACGCGGCCTTGAACGTCGATTGCACGTCCGCGACCCCGCGGTGGGTGTTGAAGAGGAGCATGCGGTCGCCGGCCCTGATCCGCTCGCCGGCGTCGGGCATGAGCACCTTGCCGCCGCGGAGGATCGCCGCGATCCGCGTGTGGGCGCGCTGGGCGGCCTGCTCGACCGTCCACCCGTCGGCCTCGCAGCCCGGGTCGGCCTCCACCTCGAGGACCTCCGCGCCGCCGAGCAGCAGGTACATCGAGTGGACGTTCTCGCCGCGGACGGCGCGTAGGATCGCCTCCGCGGTGACCAGGCGCGGGGAGAACGCCGCGTCGATCTCCAGCGCGTCGACGAGCGGGGTGAACTCCTCGCGCGAGACGACGGCCAGGCACAGCTCGGCGCCGAGCTGCTTGGCGTACATCGCCGCCAGCAGGTTCGCCCGGTCGTCGCCCGCGCACGCCACGAACGCGCCCGCGCGGTCGACGCCGTACTGCAGCAGCGCGTCCTTGCCGACGCCCTCCTCGTGCAGGACGGTCGTGTGCGTGAGCCGCTCGGCGATGAACCGCGCGCGGGCGGCGTCGCGCTCCATGATCGTCGCGCGCACGTCGGGCGCGCGCTCGAGCCGGCGTGCCAGCGGCAGGCCGACGCGGCCGCCGCCGAACACGACGACGTCGCGGGCCTTCTGCGCGCGACCCGCCAGGTGCGCGACGACCGGCCCGATGTCCTCCTTGGCCGCGGCGACGAGGACGTGGTCGCCGACCTTCGGCTGGTGGTAGGGCTCGGCGGCGATCGCGCGCCCGTCGCGCAGCAGGCCGAAGATGAAGCTCGGCCGCACGATCCGCCGTTCGCCGAGCGGCCGGCCGACGAGCGGCGAGCGGTTCGTGACGATCGTCTCGGCGATCACGACGCGCCCGTCGGCGAACTTCTCGACGTGGACGGCGCCGGGCAGGAGGATCGACTCGGCCAGGTCGTAGGCGGTCGCGCGCTCGGGGTGGATGATGAAGTCGATGCCGAGCACGTCGCGGGCGAACGCCTCGTCGGGGCCGAAGTAGTCGTCGTCGCGCACCCGCGCGACGGTGCGCCGGGCGCCGAGCTGGTGGCCGGCGAGCGCGGCGATGACGTTCGCCTCGTCGCTCTGGGTGACCGCGCACAGCAGGTCGGCCTCGGCGGCGCCGATGTCGCGCAGGAACTTCGGCGAGGCGCCGTTGCCGGCCATGACGAGCGCGTCCAGGTCGCCCTGGAGCGCCTCGACGCGCTCGGGGTCCTGGTCGACGAGCGTGACGTCGTGGCGGTCGGAGCTCAGCGTCCGGGAGATGTGCCGGCCGACCTCGCCGGCGCCGATGACGAGCACGCGCATGGCTCCATCATGACCGGCCCGCCGCGTACGCTGCCCGGCCATGCCTGCCTCACCTGCCACGCGCCCGCGCCGGCGCCGCCCACGCGTCGCCGAGACGCCCGTCGAGCAGCGACCGGGCGAGGCGCTCGTCTGGACCGACGGCGCCTGCAGCGGCAACCCCGGCCCCGGCGGCTGGGCGGCGATCGTCGTCGGCCCGGACGGCGCGGAGCCGGTCGAGCTCAGCGGCGGCGAGCGGCACACGACGAACAACCGCATGGAGTACACCGCTGCGATCGAGGGCCTGCGCGCGCTCCCGGCGGGCAGCGACGTGTGCATCGTCACCGACTCGCGGCTCATGCTCGACTCGATGACGAAGTGGATCGCCGGGTGGAAGCGCAAGGGCTGGCGCACGGCCGGCGGCGACCCGGTCAAGAACCAGGACCTCGTGCGGGCGCTGGACGCGGAGATCGCGCGTCATGCCCGCGTGCGCTGGCACTGGGTCCGCGGGCACGAGACCGGCGCCGAGCATGCCCACAAGGCGCTGAACGACCGCGCCGACCGGCTGGCGGTCGCGGCGGCCAGGGCGGTGGCGGCGTGAGCGCCGGGCGCGAGTTCCGCGCGGCGGTCGAGGCGCGCGACATGGACCGCGCGCTGGCGCTGCTGGCCGACGACGTCGTCTTCCGCAGCCCGGCGGTGTTCAAGCCCTACACCGGCAAGGAGACGGTGTCGACGATCCTGCGCACCGTCGTGCAGGTCTTCGAGGACTTCCGCTACGTCGACGAGCTCGCCGGCGACGGCACCCATGCGCTGATCTTCGAGGCGCGGGTCGGCGACCGCGAGCTGCAGGGGCTCGACCACATCCGGACCGGGCCGGACGGGAGGATCAGCGAGTTCACGGTCATGGTGCGGCCCGTGTCGGGGCTCATGGCGCTCGCCGAGAGGATGGGCCCGGCGCTCGCCGAGGCCGGGGTGGGGTAGACCTCAGAGGATGGCCACGAAGTTCGTCCACACGTGTGTGCGGGTGCGTGACATCGACGCGTCCCTGCGCTTCTACACCGCGCTCGGGTTCGAGCAGCGCGGCAGGCTCGAGTTCGACACCGCCTACAACGTCTACCTCGGCCTGCCGGGCGACGAGGACCGGCTCGAGCTGACCGTCAACGTCGGGCGTGAGGAGCCCTACGACCTCGGCGACGGCTACAACCACATCGCGATGACCGTCGACGACCTCGACGCGGTCCTCGACAGGCTCGCCGCGATCGGCGTCCGGCCCGAGAAGCCGCCGTACCACCCGGGCGGCCGTGAGGACCTGCCGCGGATCGCGTTCGTCGCCGATCCCGACGGGTACCGGGTGGAGCTCATCGACGGCGGGGCGTTCCCGACGCCGCAGGACGAGCCGAGGGCGCGGTGAGCGCGGGGCCCGCGGCGCGGCGCGGCGCGGCGGCGCGGGCGGGCCCGGGCGTCAGTCGGGGTCGAGCTCGCGGGCGCGCAGGCGGTCGGCGCGGGCGGCCTCGCGCTCGCGCTCGACGATCGCGGCGCGCTCGTCGGCGAGCTTCTCGGCCTCGACCGCGCGCCGCTCGTGCTCCTCGGCGAGCCGGCGTTCGTTCGCGGCCTCCTCGCGGTCGCGGGTCAGGCGCGCCTCGGCCTCCTCGGCGGCGTGGGTGCGCTCGGCCGCCCGCGAGGCGTGGGCCTGCGCCTCGCCGCGGCGCTCCCGGAGCCGCTCCTCGCGGCGGCGCCGCATGCGCGGCCGGACGACGACGAAGGCGACGATCGCCAGGACGACGAGCACGGCGAGCACGATCAGAAGGGTCTCCATGCAGGGGCGGTACCCGGACGGGCGCGGCGGGTAAGCGCCCGACCTGCGGTCCGCCACGGATCGAGGCTCCCGTCCGCCTGTCGACGAGCGCGACTGCCCTACGATCGCTCTCGCATGCCGAACGCCGACGAGATGCTCGCGGTCGCCGCCGCCCGCGCCGACGAGCTCGCCGCCCCGCGGCTCAGCCCCCGCCCGCGCCGCAAGGTCGCGGTCCTCGCGTGCATGGACACGCGGATCGACCTGTTCCCGATGCTCGGCCTCCAGCGCGGGGACGCCCACATCATCCGCAACGCCGGCGGGCTGGTCACCGACGACGTGCTGCGGTCGCTCAGCGCGTCCCAGCGGCTGCTCGGCACCGAGGAGATCGTCGTCGTCATGCACGAGGACTGCGGCCTGCACCGCGCCTCCGAGGACGCGTTCGCCGCGCAGCTCGCCGCCGACGGCGTGCTGCCCGCCTGGCGCCTCGGCGCGTTCGAGGACCTCGACTCGACGCTGCGGCAGAGCCTTCAGCGCCTGCGCTCCAGCCCGGAGCTGCCGCACCGCGACGTCATCCGCGGCTTCGTCTTCGAGCCCGAGACCGGCAGGCTGCGCGAGGTCGCCGCCTAGTTTAGTCAGCGCCGGCCGCCGCCGACGACGTAGGCGCCGGCGAGCACGAGCGCGGTGCCCGCCAGGCCGGCGAGCGTGATCGTCTCGTCGCGCAGCGTTGCGCCGAGCACGATCGCCACGACCGGGACGAGGTAGAGCGTGACCGCGCCGCGCGACGCGCCGACCCGGCCGACGAGCACCGAGAACCACACGTACGCCAGCGCGGTGCCGGCGGCGCCGAGGCCGGCGCAGGCGAGCAGGCTCGACCAGGCGAACTCCGAGTCGCCGACGGTCACGGCCGCCGCCGGCACGTCGAGCACGAGCGCGAAGAGTTGCGCGCGCCAGATCACCGGCAGCGCGCCGTTGCGCTGCTGGAGCGGCCCGGTGAGGTTGAACGAGAAGCCGTACAGGACGGTCGCGAGCAGGACGAGCCCGACGCCGAGCGCGCCGGCGCTCGCCCCGTCGAGCTCCGGCGCGCCGATCGCCACCACGCCGGCGAACCCGACGAGCAGCCCGGTCGCGGTGCGCCGCGACGGCGCCGTCCGCGTGATCGCGATCGCGATGAGCGCGGTGAACAGCGGCGAGGCGGCGTTGATCATCCCCGCCAGCGACGAGTCGATGTCCTCCTGGGCGTGCGGGAACAGCAGGAACGGCACCGCCATCCACAGCACGCCGAGCAGCGCGATCGCCGGCAGGTCCTCCCGCCGCACGGCGCGCCGGGCGCCCGGGATCACCGCGAGCGTCAGCGCGCCGAACGCCAGGCGCAGCGCCGCGACGACCTCGGGCGAGAAGTGGTCGATCCCGATCTCGATGAGCAGGAAGCTCGAGCCCCACGTCGCCGCGACCGCGGCCACGAGCGCCCAGTCGTACGGCGCGAACGCGTGCTGCGCGGGCGGCGGGGACGGGGCGGCGGTCGCGGCCATGAAGCCGCTGAACCTAGAAGATCGACCGCTCGGCCTCCGCGGGCGGCGCCCGGTCGACTAGGGTCCGCCTCGCGATGAAGGCGCAGCAGATCACCGACCTGACCGGGCCCGAGACAGCGCTGGAGCTCGTCGAGCTCCCCGAGCCCGAGCCCTCCCACATGTTCACGCCCGGCCGCGGCGTGATCGTCGACGTCAAGGTGGCGGGGGTCTCGTTCCCCGAGGTCCTGCAGACCCGTGGCGAGTACCAGCTCAGGCCCGAGCTGCCGTTCGTGCCGGGCAGCGAGGTCGGCGGCGTCGTCCGCAGCGCCCCCGAGGGCGCGCCGGTCAAGGCGGGCGACCGGGTCGCGGCGATGTGCATGCTCGGCGGCTTCGCCGAGGTCGCCTGCGCGCCCGAGCACCTGACGTTCAAGCTGCCCGACGAGCTCGACTTCGCCCAGGGCGCCGCGCTCATCCTCAACTACCACACCGCGTACTTCGCGCTCGTCACGCGCGGGCGCCTGCAGGAGGGCGAGACCGTGCTCGTCCACGGCGCCGCGGGCGGCGTCGGCACCGCCACGCTCCAGGTCGCCAAGGGCCTCGGCGCGCGGACGATCGCGGTCGTCTCCAGCGACGAGAAGGAGCAGGTCGCGCTCGAGTGCGGGGCCGACGAGGTGCTGCGCTCCGACGGGCCGTGGAAGGACCAGGCCAAGGAGCTCGGCGGCGTCGACCTGCTCATCGACCCGGTCGGCGGCGATCGCTTCACCGACAGCCTGCGGTCGCTGCGCGAGACCGGGCGGCTCGTCGTCGTCGGCTTCACCGGCCGGTCGATCCCCGAGGTGCGCGTCAACCGCCTGCTCCTCAACAACATCGAGGTCATCGGCGCGGGCTGGGGCGCCTACGCGATGTCCAAGCCCGACTACGTCCGCGAGGTCGGCGCCGCGCTCGACGAGCTCATCGCGCGCGGGTTCGTGCGGCCGCCGATCGGCGCGCGCTTCCCGCTCGAGCGGGCGGCCGAGGCGCTGCAGCTCCTCGACGGGCGCGGCGCGATCGGCAAGGTCGTGCTCGACGTCGCCTGACCGGCGTCACGTCGCGCGCAGGTACGTGAGCACCGCCAGCACGCGGCGGTGGTCGTCCTGCCCGGCCGGCAGGTCGAGCTTGGCGAAGATGTTCGCCACGTGCTTCTCGACCGCGCCGGGCGTCACGACGAGCGCGCGGGCGATCGCGGCGTTCGTGCGCCCCTCGGCCATGAGGCCGAGGACCTCGCGCTCGCGCGGGGTGAGCGCCGCGAGCGGCGAGTCGTCGCGCTCGCCCTTGCGCGACTGCACGAGCTCGGCGATCACCTCGCGGTCGAGCGCGGTCCCGCCGGCCGCGACCCGGCGCAGCGCGTCGACGAAGCCGTGGACGTCCCCGACGCGCTCCTTGAGCAGGTAGCCGATCCCCGCGTCGCCGGTGGCGAGCAGCTCGGACGTGTAGACCGGCTCGACGTACTGGGAGAGGATCAGGACGCCGACGCCCGGGTGGCGCTCGCGCACGGCGATCGCCGCCCGCACGCCCTCGTCGGTGAACGTCGGCGGCAGCCGGACGTCGACGATCGCGACGTCGGGCTTGTGGCCGTTGACGACCCGGAGCAGGCCGTCGCCGTCCTCGGCCTGCGCGACGACCTCGACGTCGGGCTGCTCGCCCAGCAGGGCGACGAGCCCCTCGCGCAGCAGCGCGTTGTCCTCGGCGATCACGACGCGCACGGCAGCTCCGCCCGGATCGTCGTCCCGCCGCCCGGCGGGCTCGTGACCTTCAGGACGCCGTCGATCGCCTCGACGCGGTGGCGCAGGCCGGTGAGCCCGCCGCCGCCCGGGTCCGCGCCGCCCGGCCCGTCGTCGGAGACGACCGCGACGAGGCGCACCGGCTCGCGGACGAGCGTGACGTGCGCGTGCGCGCCGGGCGCGTGCTTGCCGACGTTCGCCAGCGCCTCGGCGACGACGAAGTAGGCGGCGGTCTCGACGGTCCCGGGCAGGCGGTCCGGGACGTCGGCGTGCACCTCGACCGGGACCGGCGAGCGCTTGGCCAGCGCGTCGACGGCGGCGACGAGGCCGCGGTCGGCGAGCACCGGCGGCGCGATGCCGCGGGCCAGGTCACGCAGCTCGGCGATCGCCTCGTTCGCCTCCTGCTTGGCGCGGCGCACGAGCTCGGCTACCTCGGGGCGGTCCTCGAGCTGCACCTCGGCGCGCCCCAGCTGCATCGTGAGCGCCACGAGCCGCGCCTGGGCGCCGTCGTGCAGGTCGCGCTCGATCCGGCGCAGCTCGGCCGCCTGGACGTCGAGCGCGCCGCGCCGGGTGCGGGTCAGCTCGTCGACGCGGGCGACGAGCTCCTCGCGCTCGTCGCCGAGGATCAGCCGCCGGAAGAGCACGTGGCCGGCCAGCGCCGTCGTCAGCCCGAGGATCGGCCACAGGAACCACAGGTTCCCGCCGCCGCTCAGCGACCAGATGACGATGAGCGTGAAGCCGAGGACGACCGACACCGCGGCGTGGATCCGCACGGCGACCGGGGTCGGGGCCGGCGAGGCGAGCGCGAGGCGGACCGACGCGTGGATGGCGAGCGGCAGCCCGAGCCCGACCCACACCCACACCGGCCAGAACGTGCCGCCGCCGCTCAGGCCCCAGATCGCGGTCACGACGAACCCCGCGAGCGCGGACGCCGCGGTCTGGACCGCGAGCGCCCCGCCCCCGTCGGGCGAGGCGCTGCGGATCTGCATCTGGTCAGCTGCCGGCATGGGACGTGGCGGGCGTGGGCGCGGTCGCCCGCTCATCGTAGGCGCGCACCTTCTCGCGCGGGCCGAAGCGGCCGAGCAGCGCGACGGTGGCGGGCAGCGCGACGCCGCGGACGATCGTCGCGTCGAGCAGCACGCCGACCGCGAGGCAGACGCCGAGCTCCTTGAGCTCGAGCAGGCTGAGCATCGGGAAGATCGCGAAGATCGCGACCATCACCGCCGCCGCGCCGGTGACGGTGCCCGCGGTCGCCGCGACGCCCTCGGCCGCCGCCTCGCGCGGCGGGCGCCCCGCGCGGCGCGCCTCGCGGATCCGCTCGAGCACGAGGATCGTGTAGTCCATCGACAGCCCGAAGAGGATCACGAACGCGTTCAGCGGGACCCAGTTCGTGATCGTGCCGTTCGAGGTGAAGCCGAGCAGGTCCTCGGCCCAGGTGTGCTGGAAGACCGCGGTCAGCACGCCGTAGGTCGCGCCGACGCTGAGCAGGTTCAGGCCCATGACCGCGGCGGCCAGCGGGACCGACCGGAACGCGGCGAGCACGAGGACGAACGCCAGCGCGAGCACGAATGCGATGACGAGCGGGCGCGTGTCGTCCAGGCGCTCGGTGAAGTCGGCCGCCGCGGCCGCCTGCCCGGTGACCTCGACGTGCGGGCCGCCGAGCTCGTCGCGCAGCGCGGCGACGGTCCGCCGCTCGTCGTCGGCGCTCGCCGCGGGCATCGGGACGTCGACCGCCGCCGTGCGGCCGTCCTCGGCGATCGCGACGTCGATCGCGCCGCGGCCGCCGGTGATCGCGCGGGCGCGCTCGCCCAGCGCGGTGAGCTCCGCACGGTCCAGCCGGTCGCCGGTGACGGCGAGCGTGGCCGGCGCGGGCGAGCCGGGGAAGGCGCGCTCGATGGCCGCCTTGGCCTGCATGACCGGCGTGTCGCGGGGGAGCGAGTTCGCGCCCGCGTCGCTCGCGTGCATGTCGAGCGCGGGGACGGCGAGCGCGCCGAGCAGGCACGCCGCGGTGACGAGCGCGGCGACCGGGCGGCGGGTGGCCGCGGCGGCGACGCGGCCCCACAGGCCGGGCCGGCCCGCCGTCCGCGCGCGGCGTGCGCGGCGCGCGTGGATCCGGGCCAGGACCGGGATGCGGCCCTTGTCGATCCGGTCGCCGAGCAGCGCCAGCACCCCCGGCAGGACCGTGAGCGAGCCGGCGACGGCGATCAGGACGACGAGCATCGTGGCGATGCCGAGCGCGGTGAAGTCGTCCAGGCCCGGGACGAGCAGCCCGGCGAGCGCGAGCAGGACGGTCGCGCCGGACACGACGATCGCGCGGCCGACGGTGGCCGACGTGGCGCGCAGCGCGGCGTCCGGGTCGCGGCCCGCGCGGCGCTCCTCCCGTTCGCGGCGGATGTAGAAGAGCGAGTAGTCGACGCCGACCGCCAGCCCGATGAGGACGATCATCGACGTGACCGCCTCGCCCATCGGGACGAGCTGGCTCACCGGGCCCATCGCGCCGAGCGCGGCGGCGACCGAGGTGACGCCGAGCAGCAGCGGCACGGAGGCGGCGACGAGCGCGCCGAAGACGAGCACGAGCAGGACGAGCGTGATCGGCAGCGAGATGAGCTCGGCCTTGCGCAGGTCCTCCTCGACGATCTCGAAGATCGCGTCCCCGACCGACGCCGGGCCGGACTGGAGGAGCTCGGCGCCGGGGTGGGCGCGCCCGACCTGCTCGACCGCCCGGGCGAGCGGCTCGACGCGGTCCGGCGCGTCGTCGGGGTCGCCGCGCAGGGCGACCTGGACGAGCACCTGGCGACCGCCGGCGGTCGACAGATCAGGCGTGTCGCGCGGGCCGGTGACCGACGCGGTCTCGCGCAGGCCGCCGGCCGCGCGGACGAGGGCGTCGGCGGCCTTCGCGGTCGTGGCCGGGTCGGCGGAGCGGACGAGGATCGACTCGACGGCCGGGTCCTCGAGGCGGGCGGCGGCCAGGCGCGCGTCGGCGCGGGCCGACTCGCCGACGCCGCTGTCGCCGAACGTGTTCACGCCGGTGATCGCGCCCGCGGTCAGGCAGCCGGCGACGAGCGCGAGCCAGAGGGCGATCACGAGGCGCGGCCGCCGCGCCGAGGCGCCGGCGGTCTTCTGGACGGCCCGCGCGAGCAGGCCGGGACGGTGGTTCTGAGCCATGCGACCACGATCGGCCTCGGCCGGCGCCGTGTCGCTGCGGCGCGCTGGCGTCTTCCGGGAGCCCGCCCGAGCGGCGGGGTAGGGCTTTCCCCACCCCGCGCAGAATGCAGAGCCCGATGGCGGACGCCTGGGTGTACCTCCTGCGCTGCGCGGACGGGTCGCTGTACTGCGGCTGGGCCCGCGACGTCGAGCGGCGCCTGGCCGCGCACCAGGCCGGGCGGGCGAGCCGGTACACGCGGTCGCGGCTGCCGGTCGAGCTCGCGTGGGCGCGGCCGATGCCCGACCGGGGCGCGGCGCTGCGCGAGGAGGCGCGGATCAAGCGCCTCAGCCGGGCGGCGAAGCTCGCGCTCGTCGAGGGGGCCGGCCCGCCCGCAGGACCGTCGGCAGCCAGGCCTCGATCGCGGCGGCGATCGCGGCCCGGTCCTTCTTGAGCCCGTGGTCGCCCTGGACGACCGCGACGGTCCGGTCCGGTCCGGGCGGCGGCATCCCGAACCGGTCGTTCTCGCCCTGGACGACCAGGACGGGGACCGTGACGGCCTCGAGCTCGGGCAGGCGGCTCTTCAGGTGGCCGTCGCGGCCGGGCGGGATGAGCGGGAACGCGAGGCACAGGACGCCCACCGCGCCCGTCGCCTCCGCGGTCCGGCACGCGACGCGGGCGCCCGACGAGCGCCCGCCGGTGACGAGCGGCAGGTCCCGCAGCGGCCCGTCGCGGAGCTGCTCGACGACCGCGATCCATGCCGCGTCGAGCACCGGCGCGCGCGGGGGAGAGCGGCGCCCGGCGACGCGATAGGGCTGCTCGACCAGCGCGACCGCGTGCCCGGCGTCGAGCGCGACGCGGGTGGCGATCTGCAGGTCGGGCGCGCCGACGCCGCCGCCCGCGCCGTGGCCGAGGACGAGCGTGCCGCGCGGCTCGGCCTCCGGCGCGTGCAGGTGCGCGCGGGCCGGTCCGGACGGGGTCTCGAGCTCGAGCGGGGTCACCGCCGGGGATCGTGCCATGCCTGCGAGGATGGGCGCCGTGAGCGAGCTCTCCTCCGAGCCGGTCCGGATCGACAAGTGGCTGTGGGCCGCGCGCCTGGTCAAGACGCGGCCGCTCGCCGCCGAGGCGGTCACCGGCGGGCGGGTGCACCTCAACGGGCGCGCGACGAAGCCGAGCAAGGAGGTCCGGCCGGGCGACACGGTCGAGGTGACGATCGGGCAGCTGCGCCGCGAGGTCGTCGTGCTCGGCACGTCCGAGCGGCGCGGGCCCGCGGCCGAGGCCCGGCGGCTGTACGAGGAGACCGAGGAGAGCATCGCCCGGCGCGAGCGCCTGGCGGCCGAGCGGCGGCTGGCGGCGCAGCCGATGCCGGCGCCCGGCGCGCGGCCGACCAAGCGCGACCGCCGCCGCCTGGAGCAGGCGCGCCGCCGGTTCCGCGGCGGGCTGTGAGGCGCGACGGCGGGGCCGGCGCCGGCACCCGCCGTTCGCGCGCGGGCACCGCGGCGGGGCCGGCGCGGACGAGTTCCGCGACGGCTGCCGCGGGCGAGGTCCGCGGCAGGCTTGCGCGGCGCCGCGTGCGACGTGGCCGCTCAGCGCCGGACGCGCACCCGCCGCCTGACCGCCACCGACCGGTTCCCGGCAGCGTCCGTGGCCACGATCGTGACCTGCTGGCGCCCGGCCGCCAGCCGGCGCCGGCCGATCCGGATCCGGTTGACCCCCGCGCGGCCGCGCACGCGCAGGCGCACCGCCCGCCGTCCGGCGCGGCCGAACGTGACCTCGATCGTGGCGGGCTCGGACAGGCGCAGCTCGAGCGTGCCGCCGCGGCGCGCGCTCGGCGCGCGCCGGAACCGGACCTTCGAGATGCGCGGGCGGACGCGGTCGCGCGCCGGCCGGGGCGGGGCGGCGGACCCGGCGGGCGCGGCCGCTGCGGGCTCGCCGCCCGCCGGGGTGCCTGCCCCGCCCGCCGGGCTGCCTGCCCCGCCCGCCGGGCTGCCTGCCCCGCCCGCCGGCGCTGGCGGCACGAGCTCGTAGGCGCCCATGTCGGCGACCGCGATCCCGTCTCCGTCGCCGTCGAGCGGACGCGGGGTGCCCGCGAAGTCGACGTTCACCGAGGCCGTGTTCGGCGGCTCGGCCGCGTCGACCGCCGGCGAGCCCGGGGCCGGGCGGAAGTCGCCGGGGCCCTGGAACCCCGGTTGCACGCCGCTGATGGTGTGAGCGGTCGTCAGCGCGCCGTTGCCCTGGCTCTCGGCGGCGGCCGCGGGGATGAGCGAGTACCGCACGGTGAGGTTCGCGGGTGCCGTGAGCGGCGGGTTGGCGCCGGCCCGCCGGAACGGCGTGGCGAACCCGTCGACGATCGAGGAGGTGAGCTCGACGTTCACCGCCCCGTCCCGATGCTCGCATCCGCCTCGACCGCCCGCGCGGCGGAGCTCGTGCCCGTGCCGGTGATCGTCACGTGCCGCACGGTCGCCGTCGTCGGCTCCGGGGCCGCGGCCGAGCCGACCGAGATCGCCTTCACCGCGCCGCCGACCTCGATGACCGAGTTGTCGACGAGGGCGTACGCGCCGCCGGCCACGCGGATCCCCTGCGAGAGCGGCCGGACGATCCGGGAGCGCCGGAGAACGAGCGCCTTGCCCGGGCAGGCGACCTCGACGCCGGTGCCCGGCCGGTCGAACGTCGCCTCGTCGACCGCCAGCGCGCCGGGGGCGGACCCGTTCGTGCGGATGCCCGTGCCGATCGAGCCGCCGTCCGAGCCGTACATCGTGCCCTCGGAGTACGAGCCGCCCACGGCGAACCGCACGCCGTCCGAGCCGGGATTGAGGCTCTGGACGTCCACGCGCTCGAATATCCCGATCAGCACGTATGCGGCAAGGCCCGCGCCGTCCGTGGCGCTCGCCGGGATGCGCAGCGTCATGTCGCGGACGCGGACCGTGCGCTCCGTCCCGAGGCCGAGCAGCACGAAGTTGCCGGTCGACGCGGTCGTCACGACCGTCTGGTCCCGCCCGGCGCCGGCGATCTCGAGGTCGTCGCCGTCGCTCGGGTCCAGGATCTCGTACGGCGCCGGCTCGCTCAGCACGCCGGGCGCGATGTGGATCGTGTCCTTCACGCCGTCGTCGCCGTTCGTGTTCAGCGCCTGCTGGAGCGTCGGCACCGCGACCCGCCCGCCGCCCGCCGGGCAGGCGTCGTGGAACGCGGGGACGCAGAACGTCGTGGCGCCGGCCTCGGGGTCAGGGCGGCGAGGAGCATGAGCGTGAGGAGGGTCAGGGTCGCGCGTCGCATGGGCAACGGCTAGCCGCGCCGGGCGGCGGCGGGCAAAGCGGCGCCGGTGAATGCTCCGGCGCGGGCCCCGCGGGGCCGTGCGATGCGCGGCCGCGGCCGCGCGATCCACGGCGACGGCGCACCTAGAATCCACCGATGGCCACGACGACGCGCATCCGCGCCGACCGGTTCCCCGACCTCTCCGACGAGGCGCTCTACCCGCGGCTGTCGCCCGAGAAGATCGGCAGGCTCGCGAAGAAGGGGACACGGAGGTCCTTCGAGGAGGGCGACGTGCTCTACGAGCAGGGCATGCGCGACGCGCCGTTCTACATCATCGAGCGCGGCTCGGTGCACCTCTTCGACGTCAAGCCCGGCAAGGAGGTGTGGATCGCCGAGGCCGACGCCGGCACGTTCCTCGGCGACATCGCGACGTTCACCGGCGAGCCCGCGGTGTCGCGGTGCGTCGCCGCCGAGCCGACCGACGTGATCGTGTTCGACCGCCCGACGCTGCGGTCGATGGTCGCGGCGTGGCCGGAGCTCGGCGAGGTGATCCTGCCGGCGATGAGCGCGCGGCGGGCGTGGCACGAGGAGGCCGGCCACGGGGTGCTGCGGCTCATCGCGCCGCGCGAGTCGCGGCGCGCCTTCGAGGTCCGCGACCTGCTCGAGCGCAACCTCGTGCCGGTCCGCTGGTACGACGTCGACACCGACGCCGAGAGCGCCGGCTGGCTCGACTGGCTCGGCATCCCGCGGTCCGAGACGCCGGTGCTCGTCCGCAACGAGAACGTGCTGCGCAACCCGTCGGCCGCGCAGGTGGCGCGGGCGCTCGGGCTGCGCGCGGAGGTCGACGGTCAGCGGTTCGACCTCGTCGTCCTCGGCGGCGGTCCCGCGGGCCTGGCGGCGGCGGTGTACGGCGGCTCGGAGGGGCTGCGGACGCTCGTCGCCGAGGCGTGGGGGCCGGGCGGCCAGGCGGGCACGAGCACGCGGATCGAGAACTACCTCGGCTTCCCGGTCGGGATCTCCGGCACCGAGCTGACGCGCAAGGCGACGCTGCAGGCGCGGCGCTTCGACGCGGTGCTGTCGAGCTTCCACCGCGCGGTCGAGCTGGCGCGCGGGCCGGAGGGCCTCGTGCGCGTCGACCTCGACGACGGCCAGCACGTGCTCGCGCGGACGGTCGTCGTGGCGACCGGCGCGCGGTGGCGGACGCTCGACGCCGAGGGGATCGCGCGGTTCACCGGGGCGGGCGTCTACCACGCCGCCACGGCCACCGACGCCGAGCGCTGCCGTGACGAGGACGTCATCGTCGTCGGCGGGGGCAACTCGGCCGGGCAGGCGGCCGTGCACCTGTCGCGCACCGCGCGCAGCGTCCGGATCGTCGTCCGCCGCAACGGGCTGGCGTCGACGATGTCGCGGTACCTCGTCGACCGGCTGCTCGACCGCCCGAACGTCGAGATCGTCACCGAGACCGAGGTCGCCGGCGTCTACGGCGACGAGCGGCTGGAGAGCGCGCTGCTGCGCGACCGGCGCGACGGGCGCGAGTGGCGCGTGCCGGTCGCGGCGGTGTTCGTGATGATCGGCGCCGAGCCGTGCACGGAGGCGGTCGGCGGGATGCTCGGGCTCGACCAGGCCGGGTACGTCGCGTGCGGGGCGGCGGCGACGGCGTGCGCGGGCCCGAACCGCTGGCCGCTGCGCGACCGCGAGCCGCACCTGCTCGAGACCGTCTGGCCGGGCGTGTTCGCGGCAGGCGACGTGCGCGCGGGGGCGACGAAGCGGGTCGCCGGCGCGGTCGGCGACGGGGCGCTCGCGGTGCGCTTCGCCCACCAGGTGCTGGGGTCCTGAGCCCGGGCGGCTCCTGCGCGGCTACGACGGGGCCGGCCCGGTCGACTCGCGGACGACGAGCTCGACCGGCAGCGTGCGGCTCCGGGGACGCTTGCCCTGCAGGCGGGCGAGGAGGAGCTCGAACGCGGTGGCGCCGAGCGCCTCGGGGTCGGCGCGGACGGTGGTGAGCGGGGGAGAGGCGATGCGCGCGACGTCGAGGTCGTCGAAGCCGGCGATCGACAGCTCGCCGGGGACGTCGACGCCGGCCTCGCGGGCGGCGACGGTCAGGCCGGACGCGAGCACGTCGTCGTCGCAGAGGATCGCGGTGACCTCGCCGCGCCGCTCCAGCAACTCGTGGCCGGCGGCGATCGACGCGGTCGCCGTGAAGCGCGACGCGACGTAGGGCATGTCGTCCGGGTCGACGCCGTTCCTGCGCAGGTGCTCGGCCCACCGGGCGTGGCGGCGGTCGAAGGTCTCGCCGCGGATCGCCGAGGCGAAGTAGCCGATGCGGCGGTGCCCGAGCTCGTGCAGGTGCTGGAGGAGCGCGTCGGTGCCCTGGGCGACGTCGAGGAGCACGTGGGGGAAGCGCTTCGACGCCGCCTCGACGACGACGACCGGGGGCGAGCCGCTCTTGCGCAGCGACGCGGGCGGGTCGGCGGCGAAGAAGAGGAAGCCGTCGATCGAGCCGGCGCGCAGGGCCTCGACCGACCCGTCGCCCCAGGCGGCTCCGTAGGCGTCGTCGATGAGGACGACGACGTGGTCGGCCTCCCAGGCGGCGCGCTGCGCGCCGCGGAGCGTCAGGCCGAAGAACGGGTGGGTGACGTCGGAGACGACGAGCCCGACCGCCGACGCCGTGCCGGAGCGCAGCGCGCGCGCCGCGGCGTTCGGCCGGTAGCCGAGGTCGCGGGCGGCGCGGCGGACCGCGTCGGCGGTCGCCTCCGACACGCGGCCGGCGGCCTTGCCGGACATGACGAGCGAGACCGTCGCCTGGGAGACGCCGCACTTGCGCGCGACGTCGATGCTCGTCGGGCCGGGGCGGGAGCGTCGGGTGGGTCGGTTCGCAGCTTGGATGGGCCGAAATGCAAGCAGGTGGCTGGATGTTCAGGTTCCGTGAACCCCTTGCAGATCATAGTTATACGTAGTACCGTCATACGTATGACCAGGCCCTGCATCGATCGATGACGGTGCTCGCGGCGCTCGCCGCCACCGTCGGCATCGCCACGGTGGCGTGGGCGGCAGGGTCCGACCCGCGGCCGGCGCCGCAGCGCGCGGCAGCGGTCGCGGCCGACGTCGGCAGCCCGCCGGAGCAGGTCAACCGCGCGGTCGCGCAGGTCGCGGCCCGCGCGGGCGTGCCCGGCTCGTCCGTCGTCGTCCACAGGTCCGGAGGCCCGCTGGAGGCCACCGCGGCCGTCGCGGCCCTGGCTGCCGGGGACACGGCGGTGATCGCGACCGTCGGCCCGTCGTCCCGGGCCGCGGCCGAGCAGGCCCGCGGAGCCGAGCTCAGCCCGGGCACCACCTGGCTCCTCACCCCCTGACCGAGGCCAGGCCCTTCACCAAAGAAAGGGCCAGGCCCGTCACCGAAAACGGGGCCAGGCCCTTCACCGAAAACGGGGCCAGGCCCTTCACCAAGATGGGGCCAGGCCCTCGCGGTGGTTTGCCGGCGGTGCCGTGGCGGCGGTTACGCCAGGGTCCGGACGAGGCGGGGGTCGCCGGTGACGACCCCGTGGACGCCGAGGCGCGCGAGTGCCCGCATCGCGTTCGGGGCGTTCACCGTCCAGGCGTGGAGCTCGGCCCCGGCGTCGGTGACCCGGTCGACGAGCTCGCGGTCGACGAGGCGGTGGTGGGCCATCAGCGCGTCGTAGGTGCCCGCTCGGAGCGCCGCCACGACCTCGCTGCGCCACTCGCCCCAGTGCTGCAGCGCGCGCGACAGCCGGCCTGCGACGGAGATGCCGACCCGGGCCTCGGGCGCCTCGCGGTGGGCCTCGGCGAGGAGCGGCGGGCACTGCGACGTGATGAGCGCGCGCTCGAGCAGGCCGCGCCGGCGCAGCGCGGCGACGGCGGGCGCCGCCGCCGCCCGCGTCTTGAGGTCGACCACGAACTCGAGGCCCGCGTAGCGCGGGCCCGCCAGCTCGTCGAGTGCCGTCTCGAGGTCCAGGGCACGGCCGAACCGCGCGTCGAGCGCGGTGTGCGCGACGAGCGGTCGCCCGCGGAACGTCCGCACGTCGAACTCGATCCGGTCCGCCCCCAGCGCGGCCGCCACCGCGAACGACTCGAGCGTGTTCGCGGGTGCGAGCCCGCTCGCGCCGCCGTGGCCGATGCACAGCATGCCCCGCTTGTACCCCGAACCGGGGTTCGCGAGCAAGCCCCGATCGCGCCCGGCAGGGGCTCGACGAGCGGGTCGGTCAGCGCATCCGCGCGGCGAAGTCGGCGGCGAGCGGGGAGCCGTCGAACGCGCCGCGGCGGGCGAGCCGGCGGAGGTGCCGGCTCATCGCGCGGTCGACGAGGCGGCGGGGGAGCCGGCTCAGCAGCGCGTACGAGATCCGCCCGCGCGACGTGGTCGCGAGGTCGCGCGCCGGCGGGCCGAGCACCGCGCGGACGAGCGTGTCCGCCGCGTCCTGCAGGCGCTCGGGCGGCACCGCGCCCTCCAGGCTCACGCCCTGCGCCGCCGACGCCTCGTGGATCGGGGTGCGGATGTAGCCCGGGTAGACCGTGGTCACCGTGATCGCGTCGCCGTGCTCGGCGCGCAGCGCGTCCGAGTACGCGACCAGGCCGCGCTTGCTCATGCAGTACGCCGTCGCGAACGGCACGGTCAGGAACGCGAGCCCCGACGACACGTTGACCACGCGACCGCGCGAGGCGCGCAGCGCGTCGAGCGCCGCCGCGGTCACCCGCCAGGGCCCGAGCAGGTTCACGTCGATGACCGCGAGCGCGCCGTCGTCCGGCCGCGCCCCCGCGCTCTGCGGGATCCCGATCCCCGCGCAGTTGACGAGCGCGTCGAGCCCGCCGCCGAGCCGCTCGATCGCCGCGGCGACCGCCGTGTCGACCGCGTCCTGCGAGCGCACGTCGCACGCCAGGACCGGGACGTCCCCGTCCTCGGACGCGCGGAGGTCCAGCCCGACGACCTGCGCGCCCCGCGCCCGCAGCGCGGAGGCCGTGGCGGCGCCGATCCCGCTCGCGGCGCCGGTGATGACGACCCGTGGCCCGCTCATGCCGTCCGGCCCGTGCCCGCGCCGGCGCCCCGCCGCGCCCGGCGCCCGAGAGCCACTCTCGAAAAAACGATCATGTTTCCGAGATTATCCTGATCGCCAGATGCGCACGCCGGACCCCGACCCGTCCGCGTCCCCGCCGCGCGTCCTGCCTCGCGGACGCCACGCCGCGCCGCGCGAGATCGTCTGGCGCTCGCAGCGCGAGCGCATGCTCGAGGCGATCGCCGTCTCCGTCGCCGAGAAGGGCTACGGCAACACCGCGGTCGCCGACGTCATCGACCGCGCCGGCGTGTCGCGCAAGACCTTCTACGAGCACTTCCCGAACAAGGAGGCGTGCTTCCTGGCCGCCTACGACGCGGGCGTGGAGCGGCTGATGCGCGCGATCGAGGACGAGGTCCGGCGCGCCGCGCCCGACTGGCTCGGCGCGACGGTCGCCGGGATCCGCTGCCACCTGGAGACCCTCGCGCAGAACCCCGCCTTCGCCCGCACCTTCCTCGTCGAGGTCCTCGCGGCCGGCCCGGACGCGCTCGAGCGGCGCACCGAGGTCCACGAGCGCTTCGCGCGCCTGCTGGCGGAGATCCAGCGGGCCGCGCGCGCCGACGTCCCGGCCCTCCCGGACCTCGGTCCGCACGTCTTCCGCGCATGCGTCGGCGCGATCAACGAGCTCGCGACCGAGGAGGTCCTCAAGGGCCGCGTCGACCGGCTCCCCGAGCTCGAGCCCGCGGCCCTGGACGTCGTCGGCGGGCTGCTCGTCGGCCATCAGCTCTGGCGCGAGCTGCGCGCCCGCGCGGGCGACGGCGGGTCACGGTCCTGACCGCCGCCGCGGCTGCAGCGGAACTTGCAGCGGCGCGCGGGCCCGCACCCCGCGCGGAACGCGCCGGGCAGACCCGAGCAGACCTGTTTCCGGTGCGGGCGGACGGGCGTTCAGTCGACCACTCAGTCCGCTCAAGCGGTGTTGAGTGGAGCCGATGGAAGCGCCCATGGAGGGATCCTGGCTGTGTCCCGGCCGTGAGGACCGCGACCGGCTCCTCGACATGGAGCCCCGGCTCAGGCCGGTGCGCACCGCGTCGATGGCGCTGCTCGCCGTCGCGCTCGTCGCCTCCGGTCCCTGGGTCGGGTTCTGGACCCTCGTCCCGCTCGTCGTCGCGGCCGTCGGGTTCGTCCTCGTCGACCGCGGCCTGGCGCACGCGAGCCGCCCCGAGTACTGGCTCGGCGGCGCGTGGCTCATCTCGCAGCTCATGATCGCCGGCTCGATCGCCCTCTCCGGCGGGCCGGAGAGCGAGGCGGTCGCGTGGCTCGCGATCCCGGCCGTCACGCTCAGCGCCCGCTTCACCGCACGCGGGATCTGGGTCGGCTCCGCGATCTCGATCGCGCTCATGCTCGCCGTGACCGTCGGCGTCGACCCGCGCGCGGTGTACGAGCAGCCGACGCTGCTCATCATGCCGCTCGCGCTGCTGGCGGCGGTGACGCTGCTGTCGACGGCGCTCATGCGCTCGGACCTCGAGCACCGCACCGAGTCCGTGCTCGACGGCCTGACCGGGATGCTCAACCGCCGCGCGCTGGCCGCCCGGATGCTCGAGCTCGACGAGCAGGCCCGCCTGACCGGCGAGCCGGTCGGCGTGATCGTCGGCGACATCGACCGCTTCAAGCGCATCAACGACGAGCACGGCCACGCCCGCGGGGACGCGGTCCTCGTCGACGTCGCGTACGCGCTGCGCAAGCAGCTCCGCGCGTTCGACCTCGCCTACCGCGTCGGCGGCGAGGAGTTCCTCGTCCTCCTGCCGGGCGCGACCCAGGAGGACGCCCGGCAGCTCGCCGAGCGCCTGCGCGCGACGATCGCCGCGACGCCGTACGCGGGCCTGGACGTGACGATGTCGTTCGGCGTCGCCTCGTCGGGCGGCGAGCTCACGGTCGCCGGAGCGATGCTCCGCGCCGACACCGCGCTGTACGCCGCGAAGGCCGCCGGCCGCGACTGCGTCCGGGTCGCCGATCCGGACGCGGCCACCTCCCCGGCAGACCGCCTGGCCGCCTAGCCGCGCGGGGGGCGGCTACAGTCCGCCGCCGTCATGGCCGACCGCGTCGAGACCGCCGTGGGTGGAGCGCTCGTGCGCGCGCTGTTCGCGCTGCCCGGGCCGGTCCTGCGCGTGCTCGCAGGCCGCCCGCCGCGGGCGGCGGCCGAGCTCGAGGCGGACGCCTGGCTCCTGGCCCGGCTCGGCACGGCGCTGCGTGCCCGCCGCGGCGTGCGGGACGACCCGCCGCCGGCCGCCCGCGAGCACTTCGCCGCCGAGACCGCGGTCATCTCCGGCCGGATCGACGTGCCGGTCGCCGTCGAGGAGCGGACGGCTGCCGGCCTGCCCGCCCGGCTCTACGTGCCGCGCGGAGCGCCCGCGCCGGCGCCGCTGCTCGTGTACTTCCACGGCGGCGGGTGGGTCATCGGCTCGCCGGCCACGCACGACGGCGCCTGCCGCCTGCTCGCGCACGGGGCGGCCGTCCGCGTGCTCAGCGTCGACTACCGCCTCGCGCCCGAGCACCGCTTCCCGGCCGCCGCCGACGACGCGTTCGCCGCGTTCCGCTGGGCGGCCGGGAACGCCGCCGCGCTCGGCGCCGACCCGGACGCGATCGCGGTCGGCGGCGACAGCGCCGGCGGCAACCTCGCCGCGGTCACCGCCCGGCGCGCCCGCGACGCCGGCGGCCCGCAGCCCGCGTTCCAGCTCCTCGTCTACCCGGCGACCGACTTCTCCCGCCCGCGCCGGCCGTCGGCGGCGCTGTTCGGCCAGGGCTACCTGCTGACGACCGACCGGATGGACTGGTTCGAGGACCACTACGTCCCGGCCGAGGAGGACAAGCGGTCGCCGGACGCCTCGCCGCTGCTGGCCGAGAACCTGCGCGGCCTGGCGCCCGCGCACGTGGCGACCGCGGCCGCCGACCCGCTGCGCGACGAGGGCGAGGCCTACGCGGCGCGCCTGCGCGAGGCCGGCGTGCCGGTCTCGCTGTACCGGCACCCGCACCTGCACGGCTTCCTCAACATGACCGCGTCGCGCAGCGCACGTCGCGCCGTCTCACACGTCGCGGGCGTGCTGCACCACGCGCTGCACGCGCGCCGCACCGGCTGAGCAGCCGGCGCGCGGACTCGCCGCGGGCGGCGACCGACAGGCGCCCGTCCCCGCACAGGCCGCAGCGCGGGATCGCCTCGACGACGCTGGCCGGCACCGGCGTCCAGAAGCATGCCCCGCAGTCGGCGCATCGCACGAGGCTCGACATGACTGGACGGTGTACGACACACCGGCGCGCGGTGCGCGCCTGCGCGTTGGCCCCGAACAGCGGCCAAGTTCGGCACGTGGGGCGCCGGACCCGGGATACTCGCCCCATGTCCCGGTTCGATCACGTCATCGTCGGCGCCGGCGCGGCCGGCTGCGTCCTCGCCAACCGCCTCACCGAGGATCCGTCGGTCAGGGTGCTGCTCGTCGAGGCCGGAGGCCGCGACCGTCATCCGAACATCAAGATCCCGGCGGCATTCGCCAACCAGTTCCACACGAAGTTCGACTGGGACTACTGCACCGAGCCCGAGCCGCACGTCGACGGCCGGCAGCTCTACATCCCGCGCGGGAGGTGCCTGGGCGGCTCGACGTCGATGAACGCGATGCTCTACGTGCGCGGCCGGCCGCTCGACTACGACCTGTGGGTCGAGGCGGGCGCCGAGGGGTGGGGCTGGCGCGACGTGCTGCCGTACTTCCTGAAGTCGGAGGACAACTGCCGCGGCGCGTCGGAGTTCCACGGGGTCGGGGGCGAGCTGCACGTCTCCGAGCAGCGCTCGCCCCGCGCGTCGGTCGACCGGCGCCTGATCGACGCCTCCGAGGCGGCGGGGATCCCGCGCATCGCCGACTACAACGGGCCCGAGCAGGACGGCGTCGCGATGTTCCAGGTGACCCAGCGCAACGGCCGCCGGTGGAGCGCCGCCGACGCGTTCCTCAGGCCGGCGATGTCGCGCCCGAACCTCGAGGTGGTGACCGGCGCGCTCGTGACCGGCGTCGAGATGGACGGGACGCGCGCGACCGGCGTGCGGTACCGCGACCGCCGCGGGCGCGACCGGGTCGTCCACGCCGAGCGCGAGGTGATCCTCGCCGCCGGGGCGATCGGCTCGCCGCAGATCCTGCTGCTGTCGGGGATCGGACCGGCCGACGAGCTGCGCGAGGTCGGCGTCGAGGTCCGGCACGACCTGCCGGGCGTGGGCCGGAACCTGCAGGACCACCCGTTCGTGACGCTGATGTGGGAGATCACCGACGACGACACGCTCTACGGCGCCGACCGGCCCAGGCACCTGGCCGAGTGGCTCCTGCGCCGCAGCGGGAAGCTCACGTCGACGGTCGCGGAGGTGTGCGCGTTCGTCCGGACGCGCCCGGGCCTGCCGGCCGCCGACATCCAGTTCCACATGGGCGCGGCGTACTACGAGGACCACGGCCAGGAGACGTTCGACGGCCACTGCGCGGTGATCGCGCCGGTGCTCATCAGCCCGCAGGCGCGCGGGCGGCTGTGGCTGCGCTCGGCCGACCCGTCCGACAAGCCGCGGATCGTCACGAACTCGCTCGCGGCCCGGGAGGACGTCGACTCGCTCGTCGCGGGGATGGAGCTGGCCCGGAGGATCGCCGGGCAGGCGCCGCTGAAGGAGGTCGTCGTCCGCGAGCTCAAGCCCGGCCCCGGCGTGCAGGACCGCGCCGAGCTCGAGGCCGACCTGCGCCGGCGGCTGATGCTCATCTACCACCCGGTCGGCACGTGCCGGATGGGCGCGGGCGAGGACGCGGTGGTCGACGCCGAGCTGCGCGTGCGCGGCATCGAGGGGCTGCGGGTCGTGGACGCGTCGGTGTTCCCGGTCATCCCGGGTGGCAACACGAACGCCCCGACGATCATGGTCGCCGAGAAGGCGAGCGACATCATCCGCGGGCGCGCTCCGCTGGGCGCGGCGCCGGCCGCGGCGGCGTAGGGCGAGGAGCGGCCACCGCCCGGGCAGGACGGCGGCCGCCGGTGTCTTTCGCGCTACGAGGTGAGCACGCGCCGGGCGGCGCGGTCGTCGAGGCGCCGGGCGAGCCGCACGAGCCGCTCCGCGGCGGCGCGCCGCAGCCGGCGTCCGCCCGGCGGGCCCTGCGGGCGCCCGGGCGGCCAGCCCTCGATGTACCGCGGCTCGGGGCGCGGCGCTCGAAGTGCCTCGAGATGCATCTGCGTGTTCACGGCGTGGTCCTTCCTGATCGAACGGACGGTGCGGTCGGGTCCGCCCGGGGAAGGGCGCCGAGGCTGCGCGGACGCAGAACGGCGGGGTTCCTCGGGCGGGGCGCCCGTGGAACCCGTCGAGTGGGTCAGTTCACGAGCGCGCGCGGACGGACGCGAACGAGTCGCCGCCTCGTGCGGCGGTCCCGTTGAGCGTCATGTCGGTGAAGGCGGGCTGTGTCATGAACGACCTCCTCTGACGAGGAAGCGACGACGCTACACCCGGGGCCGGACGGCGCGCAACGCCTCTTCACAGTTCTTCACACGCGGGCCGCGGAGGGACATCGCGGCGGGCGACCGTATAGGTTTGCGCCGATGCCGCTTGCGACCCCGCGCCCGCTCTGCCGAGAACTCGAGCGGGCGCTTCCCAGCAGGCCGTTCGCGGTGCGCTTCTGGGACGGGACCGAGCTGCCCGCCACGGCCCCGCCCGGCAGCCCGCGCTTCACGGTCCGTTCCCCCGCCGCGATCGCCCACGCGCTCCGCGCGCCGGGCCAGCTCGGCATCGGCCGCGCGTACGTGGCCGGTGCGCTCGACGTCGACGACATGGACGCGACGATCCGGCTGCTCAACGAGTGGAAGCCGCCGGCGTTCGACGCGAGGACGAAGGCGCGGCTCGTGCTCGCGGCCCTCGCCGGCGCGGGCCTCACGCGTCCGCCCGCGCGGCCCGCGAGCGAGCTCCGCCCGCAGGGCAAGCGCCACAGCCGCGAGCGCGACGTGCGCGCGGTGCGCCACCACTACGACGTCTCGAACGACTTCTTCGCGCTGTTCCTCGACGAGTCGATGACCTACAGCTGCGGGATCTTCTCGCGCGGCGCGACGACGCTCGAGGAGGCGCAGGCGACCAAGCTCGACCTCGTGTGCACGAAGCTCGGCCTGACCGCCGACGACACCGTGCTCGACGTCGGCTGCGGCTGGGGGAGCTTCGCGCTGCACGCCGCCACCCGGTACGGCGCGCGCGTCGTCGGGATCACGCTCTCGGTCCGCCAGGCCGAGCTCGCCCGCCGCCGGGTCGAGGAGGCCGGGCTGTCGGAGAAGGTCGAGATCCGCCTGGCCGACTACCGCGACCTGGCCGGCGAGCGCTACGACGCGATCGCGAGCATCGGGATGGTCGAGCACGTCGGCGAGACGCAGATCGACACGTACGCGCGCCGGCTCGCCGGGCTGCTGCGCCCCGGCGGCCGGCTGCTCAACCACGGCATCGCGCGCCTGCGGCACACGGATCCCGAGGCCGGGCCGTTCTCCGAGCGCTACGTGTTCCCCGACGCCGAGCCGCTCCACCTCTCGCGCGTCCTGCTGGCGCTCGAGCGCGCCGGGTTCGAGCCCCACCACGTCGAGGAGTTCCGCGCCGACTACGCCGAGACGCTGCGCCACTGGGCCCGGCGCCTGGACGAGCACCGCGACGAGGCGCTGCGGCTCGCGGGTCCCGAGCGCCTGCGGGTCTGGCGGCTGTACCTGCGCGCGGCGCGCAACGGGTTCGAGACCGGCTTCACGAGCGTCTTCCAGGTCCGCGCGTCGCTGCCCGGCTGACGCGCGCCTCCGGCCCGGGGCCGGCGCGGCCGCTCAGATCGCCCGCAGCAGCGCCGTGACGAGCGCGGCGACCGCGACGCCGACGACGATCGACGCTCCGCGCCACAAGAGGACGCCGGCGACCGCGACGCCCGCGGTATCGGCGCCGATCGCGAGCTCGTCGCCGTCGGCGAGCGCTGCCGTGCACACGAGCGCGGCGAGCAGCGCGGGCGCCAGGAGCGCGATGACGCGGCCAGACCAGCCCGGCAGCTCGCGGCCGCCGAGCGCGAGCGGCCCGGCGCCCTTGATCGCCACGGTCACGACCGCGCACAGCACGACGAGCGTCCACACCGTCGCCGTGCTCATGCCGCCCGCCTCCGCAGGCCGGCGAACGCGGCGAGGCTCGCGACGAGCACCGGCACGCCGGGCGGGGTGAACGGCACGAGCACGAGCGCCAGCAGCGCGCCCAGCGCAGCCACGCCGCGGGCGGCGCGGCTGCGCAGCTCGGCGAGCAGCAGCGCGAGGAAGAACGTGGGGTAGACCGCGTCGAGGCCGAGCCGCTCGGCGTCCCCGAAGACGTCGCCGCCGAGCGCCCCGACGATCGTCCCCGCCTGCCAGGCCGCGTACTGGACCGCGGTGCAGCCGAACATGAACCAGCGGTCGAAGCGCCCGCCCTCGCCGAGCGCCAGCGCCCACGACGGGTCGGTCACCGCCTGGCCCTGCGCCGCGCGCTTGAGCGGGCCGCCGGGCAGCGAGGGGGCGAGCGCGATGCCCATGGGCAGAAAGCGCGAGTTCATGAGCGCCGCCGCCGTCACCGCGGCGGCGAGGCCGCCGCCGGCCGCCGCGATCGACACCGCCGCGAACTGCGCGGAGCCCGCGAACACGATCGCCGACATGACGATCGCCGCGAGCGAGGAGAGCCCCGCGTCGCGGGCGACCACGCCGAACGACAGCGACAGGAAGAAGCTCGCCACCGCGTACGGCACGCCCGCGCGCAGCCCCGCACGGAAGCGCGCACGGCGGTCCAGGGACGGAGGGGCGGCGGTCGGCTCCATGCGGAGCGGAGAAATCTAGGAGCCGAGCAGCGAGCGGTCGGGCATGCGGATGACCGCCACACCGTCCTCGTACGCGACGACCTCGCCGCCGAGGCGACCCCGGAAGAGCGCGAGCGCCCTGCGGTTGTCGGTCTGCACGTTCGCGACGATCACGGCGCCCGGGTGGCGCGCGCGGTAGCGGCGCATCGCCGCCTCGACGACCCGCGCGCCGTAGCCGCGGCCGCGGCAGTCGTCCGCGACCACCACCGCGACCTCGGCGGTCCCGTCGCCGGCGGAGACGACCCGTGCCACCGCCGCCAGCTCGCCGTCGCCGCGGTCGGCGACCACCGCGACGTGGTCGTGCCCGTCGATCTCGGTGAGGTAGACCAGCTCGCGGCTGGAGAGCGCGCCCTTCGCGCCGTGGTAGCGGCGGTACCGGGTCTCGGTGGACAGGCGGTCGTGGAACCTCGTCAGGAGGTCCTTGTCCTGCGCGCGGATCGGCCTGAGGACGGACGTGGTCACATCCCCAACATCGGTCCATCCGGAGCGTTGTTCAGTGCAGGGCATCACTGAGCCCCGCAGGCTCCGACGGATGGCCAGATCTACGTCAACCGTCTGGCAGGCGTCCACCGGGTTCAAGGGGCGCGAGTCGCGAGCCGAGCGGGTGGGCAGTGACCCCCGTGACCTTGCCGTACCTGGACGCCAAGCCCACGCTCCTCGCCCGGGAGCCGATCCTCGACCGCACCGGACGGGTGCGCGGCCACGAGCTGCTCTTCCGCGACGCCGGGAGCGGGCCGTCCGAGCGCGCCACCGCGCGCCTGCTCGTCGCCGGCGCCGGCGACGCCGAGCTCGCCTCGCTCACCGGTGGGCTGCCCGCCTGGTTCAAGGTGTCGCGCCAGTTCCTGCTCGCCTTCGACCCGCTCCCGCTCGCGCCCGGCAGCGTCGTGCTGGAGCTCGAGCCCGACCCGATCGTCGACGAGGCGCTGCTGACGCGCCTGCGGCTCCTGCGCGACGAGGGCCACGCGGTCGCCCTCGACGACTTCCTGCCGCGCGACGAGCTCGACCCGCTGCTGCGCTACGCCCGGTACGTGAAGGTCGACGTCGCCGCGTACGGGCTCGGCGGCCTGCGCGCGGTCCTGGATCGCCTGCCCGAGCACCCGCCGGTCGTCGTCGCGACGAACGTCGAGATGCCCAGCCAGGCCGACGCCTGCGTGCGCCGCGGCGTCGAGCTGCTCCAGGGGTTCTTCTTCGAGCGCCCGCGCGACACCGAGGTCAGGCCGGTGCCGATCGCGTCGATCGACCGGCTGCGCGCGGTCATCGCGCTGCGCGGCAGCCCGAGCTTCGAGGAGGTCGAGGCGGTCGTCGCCGAGGACCCGGGCCTCACCGTCCGGCTGCTGCGCTTCGCCAACTCGGCCGCGGTCGGCGCGCGCCGCCGGTTCTCCAGCGTGCGCGAGGCGCTCGTGCTGCTGGGCTCCGAGCGCGTGCGCCAGTTCATGCTGCTCGTCCTGCTCTCCGAGCTGGGCGAGGGCCGCCCGGCGCTCGTCGCCGCCTCGGTCCTGCGCGGCCGGCTGTGCGAGGCGCTCGCCCGCGAGCTCGGCACCGCCGACCCGGACACCGCGTTCACCGCCGGGGTCCTGTCGACGGTCGACGCGCTCCTGGACCAGCGGCTGTTCGACGTGCTCAAGACGCTGCCGGTGACCGAGGAGCTGCGCTGGGCGCTGCTCGGCCGCACCGGTCCGGTCGGCGCGATCCTCGACACGGCGATCCGGCTGGAGCGCAACCGGGCGGGCGACGCCGGCGCGCGGTTCGCCCATCTCGGCGAGGCGGTCAGCTGGACCGACCGCGCGCTCGCCGACCTGCTCGTCTAGGCGCCCGGAGACCGGGTAGGGCCGCTGCATGAAAGCGGTCGTCTGGCATGGCAAGCGCGATGTGCGCGTCGACAACGTCCCCGACCCCCGGATCCAGGAGCCCACGGACGCGGTCATCCGCGTCACGTCGACCGGGATCTGCGGCTCGGACCTGCACCTGTACGAGGTGCTCAGCCCGTTCATGACCGAGGGCGACATCGTCGGCCACGAGCCGATGGGCGTCGTCGAGGAGGTGGGCTCGGAGGTCACGAACGTCCGGCCGGGCGACCGCGTGGTGGTCCCGTTCCAGATGTCGTGCGGGCACTGCTTCATGTGCGAGCGGCAGCTCTTCACGCAGTGCGAGACCACGCAGGTCCGCGAGCACGGCATGGGCGCGGCGCTGTTCGGCTACACGAAGCTCTACGGCCAGGTCCCGGGCGGCCAGGCCGAGCTCCTGCGCGTCCCGCAGGCGCAGAACACGACGATCAAGGTGCCCGAGGGGCCGCCCGACGACCGGTTCGTCTTCCTCTCGGACGTCCTGCCGACCGCGTGGCAGGGCGTCGCGTACGCCGACACGCCGGCGGGCGGGACGCTCGTCGTGCTCGGGCTCGGCCCGATCGGCGACATGGCGTGCCGGATCGGCCTGCACCAGGGGCTGCGGGTGATCGGCGTCGACCTCGTGCCCGAGCGCCTCGAACGGGTCAGGGCCCGCGGCGCGGAGGTGATCGACCTGCGCGAGCACGGAGGCGACCTCGGCGACGCGGTCCGGGAGATGACCGGCGGGCGCGGGGCCGACGCGGTCGTCGACGCGGTCGGCATGGAGGCGCACGGCTCGAGGGTCGCCGAGGTCGCCCAGAAGATGAGCGACCTCATGCCGACGAAGCTGCAGGAGAAGTTCATGCAGACGGCCGGCGTCGACCGCCTGAACGCGCTGTACTCGGCGATCGACGTCGTGCGGCGCGGCGGCACGATCTCGCTGAGCGGCGTCTACGGCGGCATGGCCGACCCGCTGCCGATGCTGACGCTGTTCGACAAGCAGGTCCAGCTCCGGATGGGGCAGGCGAACGTCCTGCGGTGGGTGCCGGAGATCCTCCCGCTGCTCGGCGACGACGACCCGCTCGGCGTCGAGTCGTTCGCGACCCACCACCTCCCGATCGACGAGGCGCCCGCCGCGTACGAGCGCTTCCAGAAGAAGGAGGACGGCTACGTGAAGGTGCTCCTCACCCCGTAGCGCCCGCTCGGCCGGCGCTCCGGCTCAGCGCCGGAGCGTCAGCCGCCGGCTGCCGGTCAGCCGGGTCTCGCCCGCGGTTCCGGTCACGACGAGCCGCACCCGCATCCGCCGCCTGCGTGTCAGCGTGCGCCGGGCGGCGCGGCTCGCACGGACGCGGTACGTCCGGCTCGCGCCGGCGGCGAGCACGAAGCGGCGGCTCGCGATCGTCACGGGCCTACGGCCCCGGATCGCGCCGCGGACCCGCACGACGCCCGTGCAGGGCGCGAGCACCTTGGCCGGGCACCCGACCTCGATCCGTGCGCGGCCGCCGCGCAGCCCGCGGCTGCCTCTGAGCCTGACCTTCACCCGCCGCGGCGCGCGCCGCGACGCGGCCGGCGCCGCCTGCGCGCCGCCGCACGGATCGACGGTGACCTGCTCGCCGCGGTCGATCACGAGCTGCCGGCGGGCGACGACGGTCCCGCCGGGCTCCTCGCACGTCAGCTCGTAGGCCTCCTTCGTCCCGGTCGTCGTGGCCCGGGGGGTCCACTGAACGGCGAGCTCGTGCTCGACGCCGCCGGCGAACGGCCGCGTCGACGGGCCGACGTGCCACTCGAACCGGCCGCTCGCGGGGACGGTCGTCGTGGTGTCGATCGTGTCCTTCAGCGTCAGCGGCGGCCTGGTGCCGGTCAGGCACGGCGGCTGCGGGCCGACCGCCAGGATCAGCTCGACGCTCTTGGCGCAGTACTCGCTCGTCCGCGTGTCGAACGTCTTGCGCAGGCGCAGCACCTTGCCCGCGGGTGCGGTGCCGCGGATCACCGCGTGGTCGGCCGGGTTCGCGGCGCTCTCCGCGGCGATGAGGAGCGCCTCGCGCAGGCCCCCTCGGCCCTTGGCGTGGGGGTTGCCGCCCGTCCACTCGGCGACGACGCCGGTCTCGTACGGCATGTGGAACTGGCCGTCGGGCGGGCCCATCTCGATCGTGTAGCCGAAGCCGCCGGTCGCCGCGTACGTGTCGTCCTCGGTCGTCCCGGCGGTGTCGTAGAGCTGCCAGGAGTACTGCGACGTGTAACCCGCGGCCTCGCCCATCGCGTCGCCGATCTCCTTCATCCGCTGCTCGTCGGGCGCCAGGCCGGCGTCCTGCAGCCCGGGCGGGCGCAGGACGAGCGCCGCGACGTTGTGCAGCGAGACGAGCGTCGTGACGTGGTGCGTGCGGGCGTAGTTCCAGACCGCCTGCGTCTCGGCCTCCGAGCGCGGGCCGGGGCCGTGGTAGCTCTGCGACGTCACGTCCGAGCTCGAGCCCGGGCCGCCCCACAGGTTGCCGTAGTTGCGGTTGATGTCGACGCCCCAGGCGAGCTCGCACGGCGCGGACGGCGGCAGGATCTCGCCGTTGCAGTTCTTGCGCCGGTACGCGCCGAAGCCGCCGGGCGGCATGACGCCCTCTACGAGCGTGAGCGCCGGGTTCTGGCCGGTCGCGTCGGCGAGCGAGAAGGCCGAGCGGCTGAGCACGGACCCGTCGACGTTGACGATCGGCAGGATCACGACCCGCTCGTGCTCGAGGATCCGCGCGATGCGCGGGTTCGAGCGCTCCTTGACGAGCAGGTGCGCGAACTCCATCGCCGCCTCGCCCGACGGCCACTCGCGCGCGTGGTGCTGGCCCATGAGGAAGTACACCGGCCGGCCGTCGGCGGCGCCGACGTCGCGGGCGATCTCGACGCCGGAGATCTCGCGGCCCTGGTGCGAGCGGCCGAACACGACCTTGCGCACGAGGCCGGGGTGGTCGGCGACGAGCTGCTTGAGCTCGGCCTGGAACTCGTCGTAGGTGCGGTAGCCGGTGCGGCCGCTGGGCAGCGGCGAGCGCTTCACGCGGGCCGCATAGTCGCGGTCGGCGCGCCGCGCCGCGCGGTAGGTGGCGGCGAGGTCGGGGTCGCGGACGGCGAGCTCCAGCCCCGTGCGGCGCAGGCGGTCGAGCTCGCCGGCGCCGGAGACGAGCACGTCGGCCCAGTCGCGGCCGCGCAGGTGGGTGACGTCGAAGCCCGCGCGCTCGAGCGCCTCGAGCCTGGCCGCGGGGGCGGTGACGCGGACGAGCTGCGGCGTGCCGCGTGGCGCGGCGGGCGGCTCGGCGTCGGCGAGCACGAACGACACACGAGCCGAGCGGCCGCCGCGCGCCCGGCGGCAGGCCTTCGCGACGAGCCGCGCGCCGGCGGCCACCCACGTCTGCACGACCTCGCGGCCCCCGAAGCCGCGGCTCGCGCCGAGCGTGCGTCCGCCGTGGTCGCGCACGACGAGATCCCAGTCGCCCGACCCGGTCAGGCGCGCGGTGACGTGGCCGGACATCGGCGCGCGGTAGCTCGCGGTCGCGCAGGCGCCCGGGCCGGCGGACACGGCGCGCCCCGCGGCCGGCAGGAACGCGGGCCACTCGGGCGCCGCGGCGGCGGCCCCCGGCGCCGCCGCCACGACCGCCGCTGCCGCCGTCGTGGCGAGGGAGATCCGTCGGTGCATGCCTGCCTGAACGTCGCCGGACCACGCAACTTGCGCCCATCGGGTACGAGTGTGGGGCTGTGACCGTCGACCGGCCGATGCTCCCGCCGCCCGACCGGCTGACGCTGTGGCCGGTCGAGGGCGGGCGCTTCGGCCTCGACGCGGTGTTCTCCGGGGCGTTCGGCAAGGAGTACGCCAAGGAGCACCGCGCGGCGCTGAGGGCGGCCGGGCTGAAGGCGTCGATGAAGCACGACCGCGGCGAGGGGACGTGGACGCTGCGGATGGGGCCGCTGACCGCGGACGCGGCCCGGGTCGCGGTCGAGGCGTTCCTCGGTCTCTGACGCGCGCGTCAGGGGAGCGCGGCCGCGCCGAGCTCGTCCAGGCGCGGAGGGACCGCCCCCGCGCGCTCGCAGGTGCGCGCGGCGACGAGCGCGGCGAACCGTGCGGCGGCGAGGACCGCGTCGTGGCGGGCCAGGCCGGCGACGCCGAGGGCGCTCGCGTGCCACCAGGCCGTGAACGCGCCGCCGAACGCGTCGCCCGCCCCGATCGTGTCGGCGACCCGTACGCGCGGGGCCGGGATCGTCGCGTCGCCCGCCGCGGTCAGCACCGTCGCGCCGCGCTCGCCGTGGGTGACGAGCACCACGCGGGCGCCCGCGTCGAGCAGCGCCCGCGCGGTCGCCGGCGCCGACCGCGCCGGCTCGAGCCACGCGAGGTCCTCCTCGCTGGCCTTCACGACGTGCGCGCGGGGGAGCACGCGCCACAGCCGCCGGCGGTACGCGTCCGGGTCCCTGACCGCGGACGGCCGGCAGTTTGGGTCGACGACGACGAGGGCGCGGCCTGCGAGCCGCTCGGCGACCGCCTCGAGCGCGCTCGCGATCGGCTCGACCGCGAGGCCGAGCGTGCCGACGTGCAGGATCGCGACCGACGACGGCAGCGCCGCGAGCGCCTCGTCGCGGGTGAGCCCGGGCGCGGCCGTGCCCTCCAGGTAGAAGCGGTAGCGGGCCGAGCCGTCCTCGCCGACCTCGGCGAGCGCGAGCGTCGACGGCGCGGCGGTCCGCACCGCCGCGTCCAGCGCGACCCCGTCCTCGGCGAGCAGGCGGGCGTGTTCTGCGCCGAACGCGTCGGTCGACAGCCGCCCGAGGAAGACCACCGGCCGGCCGAGGCGCGCGACCGTCCGCGCGACGTTGAACGGCCCGCCGCCCGGATGCGGGCGCAGGACGTCCCCCGCCGGGACGAGGTCGACGAGCGCCTCCCCGGCCACGAGCACGACGCCGTCGCGCCCGGCGCTCATGCCGCTGCTGCCGCCTCCGCCTCGGCGTGCCTGCGGCTGCGGCGGCGCAGCACCACCGCCGCCGCGGCCGACGCGACCACCGACGCCGCGAGGATCGCCGCCTTCGCGTTCTCGAGCCGCTCCGGATCGCCCGCGAACGCCAGCTCGGCGATGAGCAGCGCGACCGTGAACCCGATGCCGGCCAGCAGCGCGACGGCGGTCATGTCGCCCCACGTCACGTCCGGGTGGAGCTCGGCGTGCGTGAACCGGGCGGCCAGCCACGCGCCGCCCAGGACGCCGGCGAGCTTGCCGAGCACGAGGCCGGCGACGACGCCCGCGGCCGCGATGTCCTGCGCGGCGCCGGCGAGCGCGTCGCCCGACAGCGCGACCCCGGCGGACAGGAGCGCGAACGCGGGCACGGCGACGCCCGCCGACAGCGGGCGGACGCGATGCTCGAGCGTCTCGGCCGGCGAGCTGTCCTCGCCGGGATCGGGCCGCACCCTGGTCAGCAGTCCGAGCGCCACGCCCGCAACGGTGGCATGGACGCCGCTCTTGTGCACGAGCGCCCACACGACGGCCGCGAGCGGGACGTAGAGCCACGCGGACGTGACGCGCCGCCGCTGCGCGAGCGCGTACACGGCCAGGCCGGCGATCGCCGCGGCGAGCGCCCACAGGCGCAGGTCGTCGGTGAAGAACACGGCGATGACGAGGATGGCGCCGAGGTCGTCGACGACGGCGAGCGTCAGCAGGAAGGCGCGGACGGCGGACGGCAGGTTCGAGCCCACGACCGCCAGGACGGCGAGCGCGAACGCGATGTCGGTCGGCGTCGGGACCGCCCATCCGGCGCCGCTGCCGTCCTGGGCGCGGGTGACCGCGAGGTACACGAGCGCGGGGACGACCATGCCGCATACCGCCGCGGCGACCGGCAGGGCGGCGTCGGCCGGCCGGCGCAGCGTCCCGACGACGAGCTCGCGCTTGAGCTCCAGGCCGGCGACGAAGAAGAAGATCGCGAGCAGCCCGTCGGCCGCCCAGTGCTGCAGGTCGAGATCGAGGTTCAGCGGGGCCGGGCCGATCGTGGTCGTCCGGACGGTCTCGTAGGCGCCGGACCACGGGCTGTTGGCCCAGAGCAGCGCGACGACGGCGGCGCCGAGCAGCACGAGGCCGCCGACGGTCTCCTGGCGGAGGGCCCGCGCGAGGAAGGTCTCCTCACGGGGCGGGAGGCGATCGAGGAAGATGGCCGGGTACTCCTGGTGGGTCGCTGGCGCGGGGCAGGGGTCGCTGCCGCCGACCAGGCTTCCCGGCTCACCGCCCGGGGAGGATAGAAGGCCCGCCGCCCCGGGGTGCGGGGACGACGGGCCGAGGTGCGGTGCCTACCGCCGGCCGCTGCGGCCGTGCGGCGGCAGCTTGCGCGGCGGCATCGGCCGCACGGCGCGCTTCGGTGCGCCGGTCAGGGGCCGCCGCGGGGCGCGGCGGATCTGTCGCGGGTCGTTCGGACGCTGCATACGTGCTCCTCGACGGACGTTCGTCTTCACGGCTGGGACTGGTCCGCGTCGCGCACGCACGTGCGGCGGTGGCATGGACGGGGCGACGCGGCGGCGAAGGGCACACGCGGCCACGCAGGGGCGCGGCGGAAGGCGTGTGCGGTCAGGGCGCGTCTAGAAGTCCATGAGGCGACGGACCCTAGCGGACGGCCGGCCGCTCCGCAAACCGGAATCCGGACCTACGCCGACGTGGTCGGCGCGCCGACCGAGCGCGCGCACCAGCGCGCCGTGCAGCGCAGCGCCGTCGCGAGCGGCTCGTCCTCGGGCAGCTCGCGCGCCGCCCGCGCGGTCGCCAGCGCGATCGCGCCGGCCGCCGCGTGGCGCGCCGGGCGGTCGAACGTCACCGTGCCCTCGGCGCGGCCCGCGTACAGCCAGGGCCGCAGGACCTCCTCCCACGCCTCGACGTCGGCGGGGAGCGCGCCGAGGAGCTCGAGGTGGGCTCGCAGGTCGTCGCCGGCGGGCAGGAGCCATGCCGCGGTGGCGAGGTCGTCGGCGAGGCGCTGGAGGACGTCGGTCGGGCGGGGCATGGGGAGCATCCTGCGCCGCCGCGGGCCGGCCCGCATCAGGGGTATCCCCGGACCTCGCGAAGATGGGGGACGCAGGGGCCGGCCGGCGACGGCCCGCACCCCGCGCGCGGTCGATCTCGCGCGACGCCGCAGCCGGTCTCGCGCGACGCGCTATCCGCGCGAGGCGGACGCGAGGCGCACCAGGGCGACGACGAGCAGGAGCACGAGACCGCCGATCGCGCCGGCGGCGGCCGGCGAGGGCCCGCGGCGCGCGGTGTTCACAGCCGCGGCCGCCGCCGCGGGTCGCGCGGTGGAGGGTGCGCGCGCGGGCGACGGCGGCGCGGCCGGGATCGAGGAGGACCCGGAAGGGGTGCCGAGCCGCACGCAGGCGACGTTGCGGCCGGCCGCGGCGGTGTCGTAGACGCGGTGCACGGCGTGCCCGGCGCGCTCGAGCGCCAGGAGCGCCGCGGCGGGATCCATGACGCCGACGACGTGGAGCTCGTCGAGGGTCACCGGCTCGTCGCCGGCCTCGTGGAGCAGATCGAGCAGGAGCTGGGTCTCGTCGAGCACGTGCATCGCCTCCCAGTACGACGTGCCGGGCGCCGCCCCTGCCTGGCCGGGTGCGTGTAAACCACCCGGTGGACGGGCACCGTGGGAGTCGACGAGAGACATCGCGGATGGACGCCGACAACACCACGATCGACGATCTCCTCCGGATCGCCGAGGAGCTCGCCGGCCTCGGCGCGTGGGAGCTGCGCCTTCCCGGCCGCCGGCGCCGGTGGTCGGACGGCATGATGCGCCTGCACGGGCTGGGGCCCGACGGCGGCGAGCTCGACGTCGAGCAGTTCCTCGAGGTCGTCCACCCCGAGGACCGCGAGCGCGTCGCCGGCATCGTCGCCGCCGCGAGCGAGAACCCCGGCAGCTTCCCGCCCGAGGGCGTACGGCTCGACTACCGCGTCGTGCTGCCCGACGGCAGCGTGCGGACGCTGCGCGCGCTCGGGCGCGCCGACATCGAGCCCGACGGCACCGGACGGTGGTTCGGGGTCGTCCAGGACGTCACCGAGGAGCTGCTGACCGAGCGCGACCTCCGCGCGCACTACGCGGTCAGCCTGGCGCTGCGCGAGTGGGAGTCGTTCGAGGAGGGCGTCATGGGGCTGCTGCGCCGCATGGCGACCGCGCTCGAGTACCCGCTCGGCGTGCTGTGGACCCTGGACGCCCGCCGCGAGCGGATCGTCCCGCGCGCCACCTGGCATGCGCCGGACCTCGACGCCACCGAGTTCGAGCGCGGCCTGCGGCGCCTGGAGTTCCGCATCGGCGAGGGCCTGCCGGGCCACGTCTGGCAGACGCGCGAGCCGGACTTCGTCCCGGACATCGGGGCCGAGCGCCGGATCAGCGACCCGTACCGGATGACCGCGCTCGGGCTGCGGTCGCTCCTGATCTTCCCGGCGTTCACGGACGCGGGGGTGATCGCCGCGCTGTCGTTCTACAGCACCGACCGCCGCGAGGCGCGCCCGCGCCTGATCCGGACGCTGAACGGGATCGGCGCGGAGCTCGGCCGGTTCCTGCACCGCAGCCGCGCCCAGCTCGAGCCCAGCCCGCTGTCGCCGCGCGAGCTCGAGGTCCTCAAGCTCGCGGCCGAGGGGCTCAGCGGCCCGAAGATCGCCGACCGGCTCGTGGTCAGCCCGTCGACGGTCAAGACCCACTTCGAGAACATCTACGAGAAGCTCGGCGTCGGCGACCGTGCCGGCGCAGTCGCGCAGGCGCTGCGCGTCGGGCTCATCAGCTGACCGCGCCGCGGCGGCTGCTTAGATCGTCGGGATGCCCGACCCCGCGCCCGAGCGCTTCACGACCGCCTATCGCCTCGTCATGGCCCTGTCCGCGCCGATCGTCCGCGGCTGGGGACGGCTGCAGGTCGAGGGGCTCGAGCACCTGCCGGCGCACGGCCCGGTGCTCGTGGCCGGCAACCACGACTCGTACTGGGACCCGGTCGCGGTCGGCGTCGCCGCGCGACCGCGGCGCCAGATCCGCGCGCTCGCCAAGTCGTCGCTGTGGAAGGTCAAGGGGCTCGGCCGCGTCCTGGACGGCATGGGCCAGATCCCGATCGAGCGCGGTAAGTCCGACACGGCCGCGATGAGCCGCGCGATCGAGGAGCTGCGCGCCGGCGCCTGCATCGGCATCTTCCCGGAGGGCACGCGCAGCCTCGGCCGCGAGCTGCGCGCCCGCAGCGGCTTCGGCCGCCTCGCCGAGGCGGTCCCCGAGGCCGAGATCGTGTGCGTCGGCATCACCGGCACGACCGACATCCCGGCCGTGGCGACGCGTCCGGAGGTGCGGGTGCGCTTCTGGCGCCCCGAGGGGGGCGGGCTGCAGCCGGGGGAGAGCGCGGCCGAGCTGTCGGCCCGCCTGCTGCGGGAGATCCGGGCCCAGGCGCCGATCGCGATCGCCGGCCGCTCAAGGCGGCGAAAGATGAGCCGACCAGCCGGGTAGCTAGGTTGAAGGCATGGTCAACGCGGAGATCCAGCAGCTCCTCGCTCCCGACGGCACCCCGGTGTGCAACGTCGCGTTCGACCTGTCCGCAGACCAGCTCGCCGCCTGCGCGCACGCCGCCGGCGAGATCCTCCTGGAGCGCCACCGCGGTCAGGCGCTCGAGGTCGACGACGTCCTCGCGCTACGCGACCTGACCGGGGTCCGCGACGAGCTGCAGTCGCTCGCCGAGGCGGGCGGCCACGCGCGCCTCGTCCTGCCGCTCGGGCGCTTCATCGTGCTGCACGACGCGCTTGACGAGTACGTGTGCACCCGCACCGGCCGCGACTGGCTCCGCGAGGCCGACCGCCACGCGCTCCCCCTCGTCGGGGCGCTGCTCGCGCCGATGGCCGACCTGCGCGCCGAGGCCCTCGCGGCCGCCCTGCGCGCGCAGGACGCCTCGCCGAACCCCGGCCCCTGAGGCATCTCCGCGATGGCCGCCCGACGCGTACGCGCGGGGCTGACCGTCCTGCTCGTCGTCGCCGCGACGCTCGCCGGCGGTGCCGGTGCGATGGCGCTGTTCACGCTCGAGCGCGACCTGTCGGTCGGCCAGATCCACATCTCCTCGGACCTCGGCCACGAGGGGGCGCTCGACCTCTACGTGCCGCTCGTCGACTGGGGCGTGCGGTTCGGCGGCGTGCGGATGCCCGCGAGGCTGAGCGTCGACGTCCGCACGATCGACCGCGACACGGCGGCCAGGCTCGCCGAGGCCGGCACCGTCGACGTCGAGGCGGTGCGGCGCGAGGCGACCGACGCGATCGCCGCGTACATCCGCATCCTCGTCGGGGTCGTGTTCGTCAGCGCGCTCGCGCTCGGCGGGCTCGTCGCGTTCGCGCTCCGCGGCCCGCCGCACCCGTGGACGCTGGCGGTGGCGGGCGGCACGGCGGTCGCCGCCGCGCTCGCGGTCGCGCTGCTGCTGCCGCCGCGCGGCGACCTGGGCGAGCCGGAGTACTACGCGCACGGCCCCGACATCCCGCGCGCGCTCGACGCGCTGGAGGGGGTGCGCTCGTCGGCCGAGCGCCTGCGCGACGAGCTCGACGCCCAGCTCGTCGGCGTCGCCCGGCTCGTCAGCGCGCCGGGCGGCCGCCGCGACGCGTCGGACCTGCCGCGCCTGACCGTCGCGTCCGACCTGCACAACAACGTCGTGTCGCTGCCGACGCTCGAGCGCGCCGCGCGCGGCGGCCCGCTGCTGTTCGCCGGTGACCTGACCGACCGCGGCTCGCCGCTCGAGGTCTCGCTCGTGCGCCGGATCGTGCGCGCCGGGAACCCGTTCGTGCTCGTGGCCGGCAACCACGACTCCGACGTGCTGCTGCGGCGCCTGGTGCGCGAGGGCGCGATCGTGCTCGGCACCGACGGGCGGCTGCTGCCCGGCGGGCGGCGCGGGGACGTCGTCGTCAGGGTCGCCGGGCTGCGGATCGCCGGCTACGACGACCCGAACATGCGCCTGGCCCGCGACGGCTACGCCGACCGGGGCGCGTCGCCGACGCCCGACGAGCAGGAGAACTTCGCGCTGTGGCTGCGGCCGCTGCTCGGCAAGGTCGACGTCGTGATGGTCCACGACCCGGCGCTCGCCGCCGTCGCGCTGGACGAGCTGCGGACCGACCCGCCGCGCCAGCCGCTCCTGTTCGTCACCGGCCACACGCACCGGACCGGGCTGGAGCGGATCGGCGAGACCGTGGCGGTCGTGAACGGCGGCACGATCGGCGGCGGCGGGAGCGGGAACCTCGCAGAGGGCGGCCAGGACGTCGGCCTGGCGCAGGTGGCGTTCGAGCGGCGCCCGTTCGCGCCGATCGTCGCCGACCTGGTCGAGATCGATCCCGGGACCGGCTCGTCGCGCGCCGAGCGTCACCGGCTCGACGTGCCGCCCGGCGACGACCGCGCCGCGACGCAGCCGCGCACGTCCGGCGGTCGCCGGTAGCGTGGCCGCGCGATGGAGGCGGCCGAGCGGGTCCTCACCGGGCGCGAGCTGAACAGGGCGGTGCTCGCCCGCCAACTCCTGCTCGAGCGCGCCGAGCTGCCGCTGCCGCGCGCGCTCGAGCAGATCGCCGGGATCCAGGCCCAGTACGCGCCGTCGATGTACGTGGGCCTGTGGTCGCGGGTCGCCGCGCTGGAGCGCGCCGACGTCACGCGCGCGCTCGAGGACCGCCGGGTCGTCCAGGCGACGCTCATGCGGCTGACGATCCATCTCGTCTCGCGCGAGGACTTCTGGCCGATGGCGCTGGGGACCGCGGCGGCGCGCCGGCGGCTGTGGCTGCGCACCCACCCGGACGTCACCGCAGAGCAGATGGCCGCGATCGCCGCGCGCATCCGGGAGGCCGCGGCGGGCGGCACCCTGCACCGCCGCGACATGGATGAGCTCGGGGGCAGGCCGCACGGGCTCGGCGCCGGGCAGTGGGTGGACGTGGTCCGCGTGCCGCCGTCCGGGACCTGGGAGCGCCGCCGCGCCGACCTGTTCGCGCTCGCCGACGAGTGGCTCGGGCCGCCGGGCGACACGACCGCCGAGGCGGGCGTCGAGCTGCTCGTCCGCCGCTACCTGACCGGGTTCGGGCCGGCGCGGCCGGCCGAGATCGCCGACTGGGCGGGGCTTGCGGCGCGGGACGTCACCGCGGCGCTGGCGCGCCTGGAGGTGCGGCGCTTCGCCGGCGAGGACGGGCGCGAGCTCGTCGACCTGCCCGGCCTGCCGCTGCCCGACCCCGAGACGCCGGCGCCGGTCCGGATGCTGCCGACGTGGGACGCGACGCTGCTCGTCCACTGCCGCCGGGCGCAGATCCTCCCCGAGGAGCACCGGCCGCGGATCTTCAGCGTCCGCACCCCGCAGTCGGTGCCGACCTTCCTCGTCGACGGCGCGGTCGCGGGCACCTGGCGGTACGCGGACGGGAAGGTCGCGATCGAGCCGTTCGCCCGCCTGGACCGGGCGACGCGGCGCGCGCTCGACGAGGAGGCAGAGCGCCTGCGGGCGTTCCACGCGCCGTGACCGGCGCCGCGGGTGGAGAATGTGGCGATGAGGCGCCTGACCGCCGTCCTGCTCGCGTTCGCCGCGCTCGCCGCCGGCGGCTGCGGCGGCGACGACGTCGAGCGGGCCGTCGACCGCGCGCGGACCCAGGCCGAGGAGCTGCGCCGCGACGTCGAGCGCGCGATCAAGGACGCCCAGCGCGAGTTCGAGGAGCGCCGGCGGCAGTTCGGCGAGCGCCTCGACGAGGTCCTCGGCGGGGTCGCGGAGGCGATCGAGCGGCCCGAGCGGACGAGCCCGGTCGTGCGGTCGCGGGGCCGCAACGAGCCGGCGACGATCGACGCGTTCATGACCGACATCCTCCGGAGCATCGACCGGTTCTGGACCCGGACGCTCACCGCCTCCGACCTGCCCGAGCCGCAGGTCCGGTACCTCTGGGTCCCGCCGGGCGCCTCGGTGCTGACCGCGTGCGGCGAGCGCGCCGGCTCGCAGGCCGCGTTCTACTGCCCGGCCGACGACACGATCTACGTCGCGCAGGAGTTCGCGGCCGCGTTGTACGAGGGCGTCGCCGAGGGCCTGCCCGGCGAGGCGGCCGGGTTCGGCCGTGCGGCGGGCGACTTCGCGGTCGCGTACGTGCTCGCCCACGAGTACGCGCACAACCTCCAGCAGGAACTGGGCGTCTTCAACTTGCTGCGCAGCGAGATCGCCGCGCCGTACGAGCTGCACGCGGACTGCTGGGCGGGCGTGTGGGCCTACTCGGTGTACGCCGAGGGAGAGCTGCAGCCGGGCGACATCGAGGAGGCGGCGAACACCGCGCTGGCCGTCGGCGACTTCGACGTCGGCGCCGCCCGCCACCACGGCACGCCCGAGCAGCGCCGCGACGCGCTGCTCGAGGGCTTCGAGTCGGGCGACCCGGCGCGCTGCTCGGCGTATCTGAGCTGAGCGGCGGCGGCTGGGTGTTCAAGTGCACTTGAAGGAGTTGCAGGCGCCTGCTTCCCTGTCCGGCCGATGAAGGAGCTGCTCACGATCGGAGAGGTCGCCGAACGCAGCGGCGTCGCGCCGTCGGCCCTCCGGTTCTACGAGGAGAAGGGACTCATCCACTCCGAGCGCACGAGCGCCGGCCACCGCCGCTACCCGCGCCCGGTGATCCGCCGCGTCGCGTTCATCGTCTTCGCCCAGCGCGTCGGCCTGTCGCTCGAGGAGATCGGCGCCGAGCTGGCCAAGCTGCCGACCGACCGCGCACCGGCGCGCAAGGACTGGGCGCGGCTGTCGTCGTCGTGGACGAAGCGCATCGACGAGCGGATCGCCGAGCTCGAGCGCCTCAAGGCCGGCCTGACCGAGTGCATCGGCTGCGGGTGCCTGTCGCTGAGCAAGTGCAAGCTGTCCAACCCCGGCGACCGCGCGGCGCGCAACGGGCCCGGGCCCCGGTACCTGCTCGGGGACCGGCCGGTGACGCCGGCCTAGGCGGGCGGGTCGGGGGTCGTCGCGGCCGCGGCTTGCGTCGGGTGGTCCGGGGCCGTGGCCGGTGGTGCCGGCCCGGCTCGCTCCGTTCGTGTCCGGTGGCGCCGGGTGTCGCGTGGTCTGAACGGCCGCTGGTCACGGTGTCCGGGGAGCGGGTTCGCGGTGCGCTCCTCCGGGGCGCGGACGGCCCGGTCGTCGACAGCTCGCGCCGACCGAGCCGGACGAGACGGTCGCCTGGGTGCGCGTTTCGTCCGGTTCGCCGGACGCAGCTCGCCCGCGGCGGACGACCCGGACGAAACGGTCGCCTGGCTGCGCGTTTCGTCCGGCTCGCCCGGACGGCGCCACCCGGACGCGACACAAGCGGGCGTGGACGGCGGGCCGTCCACGTCCGGGCCGCTGACCCCCCTGACCAGCGGCCGTTCGGACCACGCCGGACCCGCCACCACCGGCCACGAACAGAGCGAGCCGGCCCGGCACCACCGGCCCGGACGCGGGCCACCCGCCGCAGGCCACCCGCCACGCCGGCGCCCCGCGCCCCGCGCCTCGCGCCACCCGCTCAGATCAGCGGAACCGGCGTCGCGCCGTCGACCCACAGCCGCCGGTGCAGCCGGATCGTCGTGTCGGTGTGCGCCGGAACGAGCCGCAGCGTCGAGCCGGGCGCGAGGTCGCCGACGTCGCCGCGGACGATCCCGTGCTCGTCGCCGGCGGGCTCGTAGGTGGCCTCGCGGCCGGCGACCTGCGCCGGCCCCATGTCGACACTGACCGCCTTCAGGCCCGCGTCGACGACGACCGTGCCGGGCCCGAGGACGGAGCGCACCGAGGTGAGCACGAACGCCGCCTGCGCGAACGCGTCGCCGGCCGTCCGCGCGTATGTCGCGTCCATGAGCGCGTACGAGCCGGGCTGGACCTCGGTGACCGGGTCGCCGGCGAGCGCGGCGGTCCCCGTCCCCGCGCTCGTCACGAGCTCGACACGATGGCCCGCCTCGGCGAGCCCGTCGAGCATCGCGCGCAGCCGCGCGACGGCTTCCGCGTGGCCGGCGCGCTGCGCGTCGGGGTCGAGGAGCTGCAGGTGGCCCTCGTAGGCCTGGACGCCCGCGAGGCGCAGCCCGGGCTCGCCCGCCAAGGCGTCCGCGACCGCCGCCGCGGCCGCCGGCGTGCGCGCGCCCGAGCGGTGCTGGCCGACGTCGAGATCGACGAGGACCCGGAGCTCGACGCCGGCGGCCCGCGCGCGGGCGGCGAGCGCGCCGGCGAAGAGCGGGTCGTCGGCGACCACCGCCAGGTCGCCGAGCCGGCGCAGCGCGACGACGTCGTCGACCGCGGCGGGGGAGAGGACGCTCGTGAGCAGGACGTCCTCGCCGAGCCCCGCCTCGAGCAGCCCGGCAGCCTCCTCGAGCGTCGCCGCCGCCAGGCCCGACGCGCCGGCGCGGAGCTGGCGCGCCGCGATCCACGCGCACCGGTGGCCCTTGACGTGCGGGCGGAGCGCGAGGCCGGCGCGGGCGCAGCGCTCGGCCATCGCCGCGAGGTTCGCGTCGAGCGCGGCGCGGTCGACGACCAGGGCGGGCGTGGGGGGCGGCGTCGTCACGGCGCCGCCATCCTCTCAGGAACCCGAGCCGGGCTCGGCCACCTTCGCGTGGACCTTCGCCTTCACGGCGTCGGGGATCAGGCGCCCGGCGCGGCCCTGCAGCTTGGTCAGCAGCGACGCGCTCACAACGCGCTCGTCACCGCTCAGCATCGCCTCGACGCCGTCGCGTGCCACGTCGGCCGGGTCGTCCTTCGGCCCCTGGCCGAGCCGCGTGTCCTCGAGGTCGGCGCGCGCGAAGAACTCGGTGTCGGTCGGGCCGGGCATGAGCGCGGTGACGGTGACGCCGGTGCCCTCGAGCTCCTCGCGCAGCGCGATCGCGAACGCCTGCACGAACGACTTCGACGCGTTGTACGTCGCGTGGAACGTGCCCGGCTGCGTCGACGCGATCGACGAGGTGAACAGGATCCGGCCCTCGCCGTGCGCGGTCATCGCGTTCGCGACGTGGTGGGCGAGGTGGACGGTCTCGCGGACGTTGAGGTCGACGAGCCGCAGGTGCCGGTCGACGTCGTTGTCCAGGAACGCGCCTCCGGCGCCGACGCCCGCGTTCAGGCACGCGGCGGCGAGCGGGCGCCCCGCGGCGGAGACGCGGCGCCACAGCTCGTCGGTGCCGGCCTCGGTCGCGAGGTCGGCGCGGACCGTGTCGACGTCCGTGCCGAGGCCGCGCACCTGCTCGGCGGCGGCGTCGAGGCCGGCGTCCTCGGCCGCGAGGACCAGGTCGAAGCCGCGCTCGGCGAGCTGCTTGGCGAGCTCGAGGCCGATGCCCGACGAGGCGCCGGTCACGAGGGCGAGGGGGCGGGGAGTGGAGGGGGCCATCCTGTGGGCGTCCCCGCTCCCCGGCCCCCGCATGCAGGCGCCGGCCCGGGCTCAGCCGGGGACGGCGCCGCCGCGCGCCGCGGCCTTCAGCGCCCGCACGAGGTCGCTCGTCGCGTCGTGGACGTCGGCGGTGTCGGGCGCGGACACGTCGACCGGCGTGCCGAAGTCGCTGAAGTCCATCCGGATCTCCATCTCCCCGCCGGGCACGCCCTGCTGGGCGGGCGTCGTGACCTTCGACGTGATGCGCCGGACGAGCTTGTCCTCGCCGATCCACATGTCGAACGGCGTCGGCGCGTCGAGCTCGGACGCGTCCGCGCCGGGCAGCTTCGAGAGCTCGTCGAGCGCCTTGCGGGCAGCCTCGCCCCGCTCGGCCGGCAGCGCGTCGATGTAGTCGCTCAGCCGCACGGACCCGCGGAGGTGGACGGTCTGCTCGCCGCGGATCTCCTCCTTGCCGACCTCCTTCACGTCGCCGGTCGCCTCGAGCGCGGCGAGCTGCTGGTCGGGGCTCATCCGCATGAGCTCGCCGAAGCCGCTCGGGTCGATCCCCATCGCGTCGAGCACCTCGCGCAGGTCGGCGGTGACCCACTGCGCCCCGCCGGGCAGGTCCAGGCCCCGGATCGCGGGCGGGTCGACGAAGACGTCGGCCCCGTCGACCAGCACGCGCGTCTTCCCGTCGCCCCCGGCGCCCCCGAGCGACATGAGCGAGCCGAAGTCGAACGTGACGTCCATGCGCGGCTCGGTCAGCGCGGTCACGCCGTCGGCCTTCGTGGTGAGCGGGACCGGCAGGCCCATCCCGCGCATCTTCATCGTCATCGCGACCTTCGCGCCCTCGGCCTCCCGGGTCGCGGCGGCCGCCTCGGACGCGGAGACGGAGAACTCGTCGTCGTCCCCGCAGCCGGCGGCGAGCGGGACGAGCGCCGCGAGGGCGGCGAGGAGGATGAGGAGTCTGCGCATGGGTCGGCTCTCCGGATCGGTGGACGAGCCCAGGGTGGCAGGCCGGGCGCACGGCCCCGCCGGTCACGCCGTTCGCGCCAGGTCGCGCACGCGGCGCGCCTCGGCGTCGACGGCGCGGCGCTCGTCGCGAGTCAGGCGGGCGAACGGCTCGACCACGATCTTCGCGCGCGGCCCGGTCCCCTCGGTGCGCCACCGGCCGCGGACCATGCCGTCGACGAGGAAGAACCGGTAGCCCTCGACGACGTACCGGCGGTAGGCGTCGTCGATGATGCGCGAACGGTCGTCGTGGCCGAGCACGGCGTTGTCGAAGTCGGCGAGGAAGCGCGGCGGCGCGGGCGTCTCGGGGTCGGGCAGCGGCCCGTCGGGGACGTCGAAGAGCTCGCGCCCGCGCTCGTCCCGGAAGGTGCGCAGCTCGGGCCGCATCCGCTCGAACACCGCGCGCAGCCCTCGCATGCCCGACCACGCGCGCATGTCGGAGACCGTCGCCGGGCCGAACGCGCGCAGGTAGCGGCGGACGAGCTCCTCGGCCGGCGCCGGGTCGGTGAGCGGCCGGCCCAGCCACGCGGCCGCCGGCGTGAGCAGCGCGCGCCCGCTGCGGCGCCACAGGCCGCGCGGCGGAACCTGGACGAGCGGCACGAGCGCCGGGATCGCGTAGCTCAGGTATGTGGGGTCGGCCTCCGGGAACCGATCGCCGATCGCCCGCGCGGCATCACGGACCGAGATCGGCTCGTTGGCGGCGAACACCTCGGCGGCCGCGCGCGCGAGGTCGTCGAGATCGACGCCGGGCAGGCTGCGCCGCAGCGAGCTGTACATCTTGGCCCGCAGGTCGGGCTGCAGCAGCGGCTGCCACGCGAGGCAGTCGCGGGCTGAGACGAGATGGAGGGTCCAGCGCATCATCCCCAGGCGCACCGCGCGCCGGTCCTCCAGGAGCTTCTCGAGGTCGGCGGGCGCGAACCCGTCGAGCCGCGCATGCAGCCCGAAGTAGGGCGCGGGCGGCTCCTGCGCCTGCAGGCCCGCGACGTGCTCGATCGCGTCGAGCACCGGCATCTCCGCGCGACGCAGGAGGAGCTGGCGCTCGAGCAGCGCCCGGTTGAGCTGCCGGCGGGTGAGGATCTCGGTCACGGACCGGACGGTACGGAGGGTTGCGGCCAGGGCCTGGCCGCGACGCTGTCTGAGCGGGGCGGGTGCCGGCGCGGTGGCGCGAGCTCGCCGACGACCGCAGCGCGGAGCGACCCCGCTCTGTGTTCGCGTCACCAGCGGTCGTCATGACCAGGACCGCAGCCCGCCGCCACCGAACCGCGGAGCGAGACGGGCCGGCCCCGCCGGCCCGGGCGTGGTGCGCCGCCGCAGGCCACGCCCACGAGCCCCGGAGGGCGGGCCGGTGCGGTCAGGCCGCGACCGCCCCTCGGGCCGCGACCGCCGCCTTCGCCTCGCCTGCGTCCTCGCCCGCCCCGCGGTGCCGCTCGACCCAGTCGACGATCGTGTCGACGACCAGGCGCGGGTCGTCGGACATCGGCACGTGCCCGACGCCGGGCAGGACGCGGAACGTCACGCCGGGGATCTCGGTCCGGAAGCGCTGCGCGTGCCGCTCGATCGGGAGCACCCGGTCGTACTGGGCCCACGCGACGAGCGTCGGCGCGCGCACCTGGTCGAGGTCGCGCAGCAGCGCGCCGCCCGACCGGATCGCCTGGAAGACGTCGTCGACGACCGTGCAGCGCAGCGAGGACCGCGCGAGCGCGACGGCCTCCGACGGCGGGAGCTGCTCGCCGCGGCGCATGATGTCGCGCAGCGCGGCGCGGCGGACCATCGGGCGGCGCATGATCGCGTCGAGCCGGGGCTCGGACATCCGCGTCACCTTGAGCTGGCGGCGGAAGAACCGCTCGATCCGCTCGCCCTCGCCGTCGCCGGGGTGCCAGCCGCCGCCGGGGGAGAGCGCGACGACGCTGCGTGCGCGGCCGCGCTTGGCGAGCTCGAGCACGAGCGCGCCGCCCATCGAGTTGCCGACCATGTGCGCGGTCCCGAAGCCCTGGGCCTCGAGCTCGGCCTCGACGTGGTCGGCGGCGGCCGGCAGGTCGTGCGCCTGGCCGGGAAGGATCTCCGGCCCACCGTCGTGTCCGGTCAGCGTGGGGGCGAGCACGTCGTAGCGGGCGGCCAGCTCGGGCAGCACCGGCAGCCAGCACCGCCACGTCGCGGTGAACCCGTGGAGCAGGAGGACCGGCTCGCCGTCGCCGGCCCGGTAGCGCGCGGAAGAGACCTCACCCATGGCGGGCGATCCTACGCGGTCGCCCGCCGGGCCGGCGCAGCGTCGCCGTTCAGTCCTCCTCGGGGAAGACCATGTGGCTCGTCACCGCGACGCGGTTCCACGTGTTGATCGCGGCGATCGCCCAGATGAGCTGCGCGAGCTCGTCCTCGTCGAAGTGCTCGGCCGCCCGCTCGTAGACCTCGTCGGGCACCCCGCGGCCGTGGGCCATGTCGGTGACCGCGTCGGTCAGCGCCAGCGCCGCGCGCTCGCGCTCGGTGAACAGGGGGCTCTCGTGCCAGACGCTGACCGCGTACAGCCGCCGCTCGCTCTCGCCCTCCTCGCGCGCCTGCTTGGTGTGCATCGCGACGCAGAACGCGCACCCGTTGAGGATCGAGGCGCGGATCTTCACCAGCTCGCGGAGCTGCGGGTCGAAGGTGATCGAGCGGTCGAAGGCGGCCATCGCGCGGTACACGCCGGCCGCGCGCTTCATGTCGACTCGGGTCGTGTCGGTCGTGCTCATGGCCTCACCATTGCGCACGCAACCACCTCTGGACAGGGCCAGTTCGGGCCCGCGGGCGCTGTCACTTGATCTCGGTGCGGCGCAGGCGCCAGAGGCCGACGAGCGCCGGGAGCGCGACCCAGACGGCGACCGACGTGCCGAACCGCGCCCACTCCTTGCCCGTCGTCTCGCCCTCGCCGAGCGGGAGCGTCGACTGGCCGATGTCGATCCAGCGCATCACGTCGTCGGCGCCGGGGATGATCTCGCCGAGCACCCCGAAGACCGTCGGCAGCACGAAGTACAGGACGATCGCCGGAGCCGACGTCTGGAACGCCAGGCCGAACGCCAGGCCGCCGAGCATGCCGGCGAGCTGCATGACGACGATCTCGGCGAGCGGGTCCAGGCCGAACTCCCAGCTCCCGTCCGAGCCGAACCCGATCGTGCCGAGCGCGGCGAAGAGCAGCGTGAGCACGACCGCGGCGAATGCCAGGACGACGACCGCCAGCGTCTTCGCCGCGATCACCCGCTCGCGGACCGGGACGAGCGTGAACGTCGTCAGCGCGGTGCGCTGTGACCACTCGCTCGTGACGAGCAGGATCCCGAGCACCGGCAGGAGCACGCCGGTCGGCACCTGCAGGACCTGGAAGAGCTGGGTGAAGTTGCGCTCCTCGCTCTCGGCGGCCAGGACGAACACGACGGTCACGCCGACGGTGAGCAGCGCGATGACCGCCAGCATCCAGCGGCCCGCGCGCGTGTCGACGGTCTTGCGCAGCTCGACCTGCGTCAGCCGGCCGAGCGAGGGGGCGGGGTCGCGCAGGGGCGCGGGCAACGTGGTGGCGGACATCAGGCGGCCTCCTCCAGGACGGGCTCGGACGCGGTGAGCTTCAGGAACAGCTCCTCGAGCCCGGCGCCGTCGGCGGGGCGCAGCTCGAGCAGCACGACGCCGGCCTGCGCGGCTGCGCGGCCGACGGCCTCGGCGTCGGCGTCGACGAGCCGGCCGCCGTCCGGGCCGGGGCGGGACTCGAGGCCGGCGGCGCCGAGCGCGCGGCCGAGCGCCGCGTCGTCCAGGGCGCGGACGTAGATGCCGGTGCCGGCGAGCAGCTCGGCCTTGCTGCCCTGGGCGACGATCTTCCCGTTGCCGATGACCACGAGCTGGTCGGCGACCGCCTCGACCTCGCGCAGCAGGTGCGAGGAGAGGAGCACGGTGCCGCCGCGGTCGGCGAAGTCGCGCAGCAGGCCGCGCATCCAGTGGATGCCCTCGGGGTCCAGGCCGTTGGCGGGCTCGTCGAGGACGAGCATCCGCGGGTCGGTCAGCAGCGCCTGCGCGATCCCGAGCCGCTGGCGCATGCCGAGCGAGTACTGGCCGACGCGCTTGCGCCACGCGGACCGCTCGAGGCCGACGCGCTCGAGGAGCGCCGGGACCCGGTCGGTGCCGACGCCGAGCGTCAGCGCCGCGATCGTGAGCGTCTCGCGGCCGGTGCGGCCGGCGTGCATCGCCGAGGCGTCGAGCAGGACGCCGACGTGCCGCCCGGGGTTCGGGAGCGACCGGTAGGGGACGCCGAACACGGTGGCCGATCCGGCCGTCGGCGTCGTCAGGCCGCAGATCATGCGCAGGGTCGTGGACTTGCCGGCGCCGTTCGGGCCGAGGAAGCCGGTGACGGTCCCCGGCTCGCAGACGAACGAGACGTCGTCGACGGCGGTCTGCGAGCCGTACCGCTTCGTGATGTGCTCGACGGCGATCATGTGGTCCAGGATGGGTGGTCGGGGCCGCGGCGACAATCGGCCGCCGGGCCACTGTGACATCGACTTCGGTCGATGCCGGCATCGACCATCGGCCGTGTCGCGCCGGTCCGATCCGACCTACCCTCCCGGCCATGGCGATGCACGCCGTCGAGCATCCGCGCCTGCTGCCCGCCGTCCTGGCGCCCGAGCCCGACGTCGATCCCGCCGGCGCGCCGCTGCCGCGCTCGGCGCGCGACTGGCTGGTCGACGTGGCGATGTTCCTGCTCTGCGCGGGGTCGGGCGCGCTGTTCTGGATGATCGAGGTCGAGCGCCGCTCGGACCGCGAGCTGCTGATCCTGCTCGACCTCGTCTTCGGGCTCGCGCTGACCGTGGCGCTGTGGTGGCGGCGCCGCCGGCCGGTGGGCCTCGCGCTGGCCTCCGTCCCGGTCGTCGCGTTCTCGACGTTCGGCGGCCCGGCGGCGCTCGCCCTGCTGTTCACCGTCGCGGTCCACCGGCGCTGGCCGGCCGCGGTGGCGATCGCGTGCCTGCAGCTCGCGGCGACGCCGCTCTACCTCGCCCTCTATCCCGAGCCGGACCTGCCGGGGTGGGTGATGATGGTCTTCGTCACGCTCCTGACGGCGTCGGTGCTCGCGTGGGGGATGTTCGTCCGCGCGCGCCGCCAGCTCGTGCTCTCGCTGCGCGAACGCGCACGGCGGGCCGAGTCCGAGCAGCACCTGCGCGTCGAGCAGGCGCGCCAGTCCGAGCGCGCCCGCATCGCCCGCGAGATGCACGACGTGCTCGCCCACCGGATCTCGCTCGTCAGCCTCCACGCCGGCGCGCTCGAGTTCCGCTCGGACGCCTCGCGGGACGAGGTCGCGCGGGCCGCGGGCGTGATCCGCGCCGCCGCGCACCAGGCGCTGACCGACCTGCGCGAGGTGATCGGCATCCTGCGCGAGCCCGCCACGCCCGGGTCGCCCGAGCCGCCGCAGCCGACGCTCGCCCAGCTCCCCGGGCTCGTCGACGAGTCGCGCGCGGCCGGGATGCGCGTCGAACCGCGGATCGACGTCGACGACCTCGAGGCGGTCCCGGCGAGCATCGGCCGCAGCGCGCTGCGGATCGTGCAGGAGGGGCTGACGAACGCCCGCAAGCACGCGCCGGGCGCGCGCGTCGACGTGCGGGTGTCCGGCGCCGCGGGCGAGGGGCTGACCGTCGAGGTCCGCAACCCGCTGGCGGTCGGCGTCGGGTCGGCGGCGATCCCCGGCGCGGGGACCGGGCTCGTCGGGCTGGCCGAGCGCGCCACGCTCGCGGGCGGCACGCTCGAGCACGGGGTCGTCGACGGCGAGTTCCGGCTGGTGGCCCGGCTGCCCTGGCCCGCCGCATGAGCACGCCGGTCCGCGTCCTCGTCGTCGACGACGACGCGCTCGTGCGCGCGGGCCTGACGATGGTGCTGGCGGGCGCCGAGGACGTCGCGATCGTGGGCGAGGCGGCCGACGGCGCGGAGGTCCCCGACGCGGTCGCGCTGCACCGGCCCGACGTCGTGCTCATGGACATCCGCATGCCGCGCGTCGTCGGGCTCGCGGCGACCGAGGCGCTGCGCCGCGCGCCGGACGCCCCGCAGGTCATCGTGCTCACGACGTTCGACGCTGACGAGCACGTGCTCGGCGCGCTGCGCGCGGGCGCGAGCGGCTTTCTGCTCAAGGACACCCCGCCGGCCGAGATCGTCCGCGCGGTCCGGCTCGTCGCGGCGGGCGAGGCGATGCTCTCGCCGACGGTGACCCGCCGGCTGATCGACCACGTGTCGGGCGGCGGCGGCGCGGCTGCGCGCGAGCGCCGCGCGCGCGAGCTGTTCGACGGCCTGACCGACCGCGAGCGCGAGGTCGCCGTGGCGATCGGCCAGGGCAAGTCGAACGCCGAGATCGGCAAGGAACTGCACATGAGCGTCGCGACGGTGAAGGCGCACGTGTCGCGGCTGCTGGCCAAGCTCGACCTCAACAACCGCGTGCAGATCGCGCTGCTCGCCCACGATGCGGGCGAGGTCTGACCGCTGAGACGGCACGGCGACAGCGCCCGCCGGGGCCGCTGGTACCGTCGCCGCGTGGACGGGTTCGCGCGCTTCGACACGGCGATCGGCACCTGCGGGGTGGCGTGGGGGCCGCGGGGGATCCGGCGAGTCCTGCTGCCGCCCGTCGCGCCGCGGCCGGGGGCCGAGGCGGACCCGCCCGAGCCGGTGCGCCGCGCGATAGCGGCGATGACCGCGCTGCTGGACGGCGAGCCCGCCGACCTGTCGGACGTCGCGCTGGACGACGCGCGCCTGTCGCCGCTGCAGCGTGACGTCTACGCCGTCGCGCGCGCGATCCCGCCGGGCGCGACGCTGACCTATGGCGAGGTGGCCAGGCGGATCGGCCGGCCGGGCGGCGCGCAGGCCGTCGGGCGCGCGCTCGGCGCCAACCCGTTCCCGATCGTCGTGCCGTGCCACCGCGTGGTCGCCGCCGGCGGGGACGGGGGCTTCTCGGCGCCCGGCGGCGTGGAGACCAAGCGGCGGATGCTCGCGATCGAGGGGGCGACGCTCGACCTCTTCGCCGCCTCGTGAGCGGCGCGACCCCGGAGGTGCTCGTGCTGCGCGGCGCCGGCGGCGAGCCGGTCGACCTCGCGCGCACGCTGCTCTCGCACGGCGTCGCGAGCCTGCCGCCGAACGTCGTCGCCGGGGACGGCTCGTCGCTGGAGACGGTGCTGCCCGCGGGCGGCCGCGCATGGGCGGTCCGGGTGGCGGCCGGCGACGCGGTGACGGAGGCGCGCGTGACGTTCCCGGCGGAGCGCCCGTCCGGCCGGGACCACGCGGCGGTGCTCGCCCAGGTGCGCCACATGCTGCGCCTCGACGACGACCTGACGCCGTTCTACGAGGTCGCCGCGGCCGACGAGACGCTGGCGTGGGCGGCGGCGGGGGCGGGGAGGCTCGTGCGCAGCCCGACGGTGTTCGAGGACGTCGTCAAGACGATCTGCACGACGAACTGCACGTGGGCGGCCACCGAGCGGATGGTCGGCGCGATCGTCGGGGTGCTCGGCACGCCCGCCGAGGGAGCGCCGGACCGGCGCGCGTTCCCCGCGCCGGAGGCGATGGCCGAGGCGGGCGAGGACTTCTACCGCGACGAGGCGCGCGCCGGCTACCGCGGCGCGTACCTGCGTGAGCTGGCGGCCGGCGTCGCCGAGGGGCGGCTCGACCTCGAGGCGCTCGCCGACCCGGCGCTGCCCGACGCCGAGGCGGCCGAGCGGCTGCTCGCGCTGCCGGGGGTCGGGCCGTACGCGACCGCGCACGTGATGATGCTGCTCGGGCGCTACCGGCGGCTCGTGCTGGACTCGTGGACGCGGCCGACGTACCGGCGCCTGGCCGGCCGCCCGCGCGTCACCGACAAGGGCATCGAGCGGGCGTTCCGCCGCTATCGCGAGTACGCCGGGCTGGCCTTCTGGCTCATGCTCACGCGCGATTGGGTGGCGACGGAGGAGCCCTGACGCTTAGAGTCGGCGCGATCGCCGTGCGTGCTGACCTGGACGACCTCGATCGACGGATCGTCGAGCGCCTTCAGGCCGACGGCCGCGTGTCCTACCGCGCCCTGGGCGCGGAGATCGGCCTGAGCGCGAACGCGACCGCCGACCGGGTCCGCTCGCTCGTGCGCCGCGGGGTCATCGCGCGCTTCACCGCCGTGCTCGGGCCGGCCGCCGACAGCCGTCCGCTCGAGGCGTTCATCGACCTGCGGCTGCGCTCGAACGCCGACCGCGACCGCTTCGAGTCCGAGCTGACGCGCCAGCCGGCGATCGCCCAGGCGGTGCACCTCACCGGCGCGTTCGACTACCAGCTCCACCTGCGGTGCTCGAACGCCGAGGAGATCGACGCGACGATCGCGACGCTGAAGAACGCGGGGCTGGTCACCGAGACCCGGACGCGGGTCGTGCTGCGCCGGGTGCTCTGACCCAGGGGCGCGGAAGCCGCGCGTAGAGGGCCTGCAGGCCGGGACCGGACACCTGCGTCGTCGCGAGGTGGTGGACGGTGCCCGCGGAGAGCGTCGCGGCGCCGTGGTCGTGCGGGAAGCCGCCGAACACCTGGGGCCCTGCCGGCCGGCGGAGGGCTTGACGCCGACGTAACCGGCATAGCAGAATTGGCAGTTATGATCGCACGGATCTGGACGGGCGCCGTCAGGCGGGGCGACGCCGGCGCCTACGCCGAGTACATGCAGGACACGGGCATCGCCGGGTACCGCGGCACGCCCGGCAACCGCGGCGCGTGGATGCTGCGTCGCGACGACGGCGACGTCACCGAGGTCGTCATGTTCACGCTGTGGGACTCGATGGAGGCGGTTCGCGCGTTCGCGGGCGACGAGCCCGAGCGCGCGGTGTTCTATCCCGAGGACGACCGGTTCCTCGTGCGCCGCGACCTGCGCGTGCGCCACTACGAGGTCGCGTCGTAGGGGGGCGCTCAGCCGACGGCGGTGGGCCGGGCTCGCGCCGCGCCGTCGTCCTCCGCCGGCGCGACCCGCTCGGCCCGGACCGGCACGCCGCTCAGGTGCGCCATCCCCGCCAGCGGCTCGATGTCGGACGGGTCGGTCGACATGAGCGCGTTGACGTTCGCGCCGCCCGCCGCGTTCGCCGCCCGCCAGCCCCCGCGGCCGTCGTGGCCCCAGCCGTGCGGGACCGCGACGACGCCCGGCACGAGGTCGCTCGTGAGGGTCACCGGCAGCTCGATCGCGCCATGACGCGTCGACAGGCGCACGACGTCGTCGTCGGCCAGTCCGAGCTCGCGCGCGTCGTCGGGGTGCATGCGCGCGGTGTGCCTGCGCCCGCCGCGCATCAGGAGCGGCGCGTTGTGCATCCACGAGTTCTCCGACCGCAGCTCGCGCATCCCGATGAGGCGCAGCGGCAGCTCGGGGTTCTCGCGCCGCTCGGCCAGGCGCTCGACCTCGGCGGCGATCCGCGGGTCGTCGAGGTGCACGCGCCCGTCGCCGTGCAGCACGACCCGTGGCAGCGCGCCCGGGTCGAGGTGGTCGGCGACCACCGTGCCGTGCGGGTGGTCGCGCAGCAGGCGGTCGAGCGTCAGCCCGCCTCGGCGCAGGCCGAAGCGGTCGCCGCCGCGGGCCAGGCGCACGACGGCGTCCGCGAGCGCCCGCGGCTCCAGCAGGCGCGGGGCGAGCGGGCCGAGCGCGCGGCGCACGAGCTCGCGCGCGGTCAGCAGCGGCGACGCGCGCCACAGGCCGCGCATGAGCTCCTCGACGACCTCCCACTCCTGGCGCGCCTCCCCGGCGGGCGCGACGACGGGCTCGGTCGCCTGCCGGAACGGCGTCGTGAACAGCGCCTGGAACGGCAGCGGGAAGTCCTCGCGCTCGTACATCGTCGTCATCGGCAGCACGTAGTCGGCGTGGCTGCTCGTCTCGGTGACGTACAGGTCGAGCGCGACCATGAGGTCGAGGTCCTCGAGCGCCCCGGCCAGCTCGTCGCCGTCCGGCACCGACAGCACCGGGTTGCCGGCGCTGACCAGCAGGGCGCGGATCTGCCCGCGGCCGGGCGTCGTGATCTCCTTCGCCATGACCGCCGCCGGCTCGCTGCCCAGGACGCTCGGGAAGCCGCCGATCCGCGAGCGCCGCGCGCCGGTGCGGATCGGCGCGAGGCGCAGCAGCAGCCTGGTCAGCGCGCGCTCGCCCGGGACGCCGAGGCCGCCGAACATCGCGCCGCCCGGGCGGTCGAGGTTGCCGGCGACGACGTTCACCGCGTCGAGCAGGGCTGTCGTGAGCGTCCCACTGCGGCCCAGGCACGTGCCGGTGCGGCCGTACACGGCGGCGCGCGGCGTCGTCGCGAGCTGCTCGGCCAGCGCCCGTGCCCGTGGCGCGGGGACGCCGGTCTGCGCCTCGGTCGCCTCGGGCGGGAACGCCGCGGCGAGCGCGCGAAGCGCCTCGGCGCCGCGGGCCTGCGCGGCGAGCGCGCGCTCGTCGGCCAGGCCCTCCTCGAACAGCACGTGCAGCAGGCTCAGCAGGAAGAGCGCGTCGGCGTCGGGGCGGATCGGCAGCCACTCGAACGCGCGCGCGGTCTCGGTGCGGCGCGGGTCGACGACGACGACGCGGCCGCCGCGGCCGGTGATCGCGTGCAGCTGGTCCTTGATCCGCGGCGCGCTGAGGACGCTGCCGTGCGAGACGAGCGGGTTCGCGCCGACGACGACGAGCAGGTCGGTGCGCGCGAGGTCGGGGACCGGCGCGGTGACCGGGTTGCCGTAGAGGATCTCGCTGGCGACGAAGCGGTTGTTGACGTCCTGCGAGCCGGCGGTGAACAGGTGCGGGGAGCCGAGCAGGTGCATGAACACCGCGACCCACAGCGCGTGCGAGTAGCTGAACGTGCCCGGGTTGCCGAGGTACCAGCCGATGCCCTCGGCGCCGTGCTCTGCCCGGATGCGGCGCAGGCGGGCGACGATGTCGCCCATCGCCTCGTCCCAGCTCACCCGCTCGAACGTCCCGTCCGGGCGGCGGCGCAGCGGATGGCGGACCCGGTCGGGGTCGTTGTGCACCTCGGCGAACGCGATCCCCTTCGGACAGGCGAACCCGCGCGAGAGCGGATGGTCGGGGTCGGGCCGCAGCCGCGTCAGCTCGCCGTCCCGGACCGTGGCCACCATCCCGCAGAGCGGCTCGCAGATCCGGCAGAAGGTCAGCTTCTCCTCGGCGGCCATGTCCGGCCCTCCCCTGATGCACGTGGTACGGGACGCGTCCGGCGTGTACCGCGCGATGCTACTCCACGGCGAGGGCCTTCCTGCGCATCGACCACATCTGCGCCGAGCGCTCGAGCTCGAGCGCGGTGTGCCACGGGATCGCGGGCGGGCCGAGCGTCGCGCGCAGCGACCGGGCGGTGCGGCGGGCGAGCTCGGGGTCGGCGCCGGGCGTGCGGGCGAGCTCCTGCGCGACCTCGTCGACGTCCTCGGCCGGCACGGACGTCCAGGCCAGCCCGCGCTCGACGAGCTGAGGGCCGGTGAGCCGCCGGCCGAACAGCGCCAGCGCGGCGGCCGACTCGCGGCTGCCCAGGCGCCCGAGCAGCGCGGTGTGGCCGCCGCCGGGATGCAGGCCGATCGGCAGGAAGCCCGACAGGCAGACGGCGTCGTCGGCGACGACGCGCAGGTCGGTGGCGAGCGCGAGGTTCAGTCCGGCCCCGACCGCGCCGCCGCGGATCGCGGCGATCGTCGGCGGCTCGAGCTCGCCGACGCGCTCGAAGCTGCGGTAGATCGCGGTCATCCCCGCGTAGGTCTCGGGCGCCGCGGGGTCCTCGCCGGCGGCGGCGAGCGTCGCGCGGTCACCGCCCGCGCAGAAGTACGCGCCCTCGCCGCGGACGACGACGGCGCCGACCGCCGGGTCGGCGTCGATCTGCTCGCAGGCCTCGATGAGCGCGTGGGCCATCTCGACGGTGAGCGCGTTGCGACGCTGCGGGGCGTCGAGCGTGAGCGTCGCGACGCCACCGGCGACGTCCAGCCGGATCTCTGACATGGGCGGAACGTCTAGCAGCGCGTTGGGTGCGCCGCCGTGTCCGCGATCGCCGTGTCCGAGCTCGAGTACGCCCACCCGGGCGGCGACAGGCCGGGCTGACGAGCGCGCCGGAGCCGGTTCCTGCAAGTGCCGGTGCGCCAGGTGTATGGTCAGGACCTCGTCCGGCCGACGGCTCCCGGGCGGGGCACCACCCCGACCGGAAGGAACCGGCATGGCCACCCACGCGGCACCGCCCGACCGTCTCACCGCCGCGTCGACGAGACGGACCGCCCGCATCGCCGGCGCCCTGTTCCTCGTCACGTTCGTGACCTCGATCCCGGCGGCGCTGCTCTTCGACCCGGTGCTCGACGACCCCGGCTGGATCACCGGCTCGGGCAGCGAGACGCGGATCCTGGTGGGGGCGCTGCTCGAGGCCCTGCTCATCGTCGCGAACATCGGCACCGCGGTCGTGCTGTACCCGGTCGTCCGGCGCCAGAGCGAGGGGCTGGCGCTCGGCTACGTGACCGCGCGGCTGGTCGAGTGCGCGTTCATCGCGGTCGGCGTGCTCAGCGTGCTGGCGATCGTGACGCTGCGCCAGGACCTCGCCGGCGGCGGGACGGACCCCGAGACGCTGACGACGGTCGGCGCGTCGCTCGTCGCGGTGAAGGACTGGACGTTCCTGCTCGGGCCCGGGTTCGTCGTCGGCTGGGGCAACGGGCTGATCCTCGGCTGGCTCATGTACCGGTCGGGCCTCGTCCCGCCGCGCCTGGCGCTGCTCGGCCTGATCGGCGGGCCGCTCATCGTGGCGTCGGGCGCGGCGATCCTGCTCGGCGCGTTCGACGCCGGCTCGGCCCTGCAGGTCGTCGCGACGGTCCCGGAGTTCTTCTGGGAGCTGCTGCTCGGCCTGTACCTGACGTTCCGCGGCTTCCGCCCGGCGTCGCGGCTCTTCGCCCGGGGCGGCGGTGCGACGAGCGGGGAGGACGGCGCGGCCGTCGCGCCGCGCGTCCCGGCGCCGGCCGGCGCGTGAGCGTCAGTCCGCGGGGCGGTGGTGGGTGATCGCCAGCCGGGTCGGCGGCGTCGCCGGCTGATCCAGCGGTGACGGGAACGACTGCAGGCGGTGGTGGAACGCCGTGCCGACGCGCAGCGCGTGGACCTTCGCGAGGTTCGCCCTGTCGCCGCGGAACATCTCGTCGACGGTGCCGAACCACAGCTTCAGCCAGCGCTCGAAGTGGCCGTGGCGCAGACCGACCTTCGCGTGCAGCTCGGCGTGGGGGCGGAAGGCGCCGCCGCTGTACGTCTTCGCGTCGAGCAGGATCGTCTCCCAGAACGACGTGATCTGCGGCACGTGCGCCTCGAGGTCGAGCTTGGCGACGTCGGTGAAGATGAACCCGATGATCGGGTCGCTCATCGCCTTCGAGTAGAAGGCGCGGACGAGCCGCTCGACGTCGTCGCGGGTCTCGATGTCGCGAAGCTCGCTCATCGCCCCCAACTGTAGGAGCGGGCGGCGCCGCCAGAGGTCACGACGTGGCGCGGATGAAGTCGTCGACGATCCGCGCCAGCTCGGGTCCGGCGTCCTCCTGGAGGAAGTGCGCCGCTCCCTTCACCGTCGGGTGCTCGAGCCCGCGCGCGCCCGGGATCATCTCCTGCATCGGCTTCTCGGCGCCGCGGGTGATCGGGTCGCTGTCGGAGAACGCGGTGAGGAACGGCTTGTCGAAGCGCGCGAGCGACTCCCACGCCGCGCGCTGGGCGGGCGCGGCCGGGTCGTCGGGGGAGGCGGGCACGAGCGACGGGAAGATCCGCGCCCCGGCCTGGTGGCGGGCGTCGGGGAACGGGGCGTCGTACGCCGCGACGACCTCGGGCGGCAGGTCGGTCGCGGTGCCGCCGGCGACGATCTGCCCGACCGGGAAGTCCGGGGCCGACTGCGCGTACGAGCGCCACGCCTTGAACGCCTCGCCGAGGTCCTGGTCGCCGGTCGGCAGCCCGGTGTTCGCGGCGACGACGCGCGCGAAGCGGTCGGGGTGCTCGGCCACGAGGCGCAGCCCGATGAGGCCGCCCCAGTCCTGGCCGAAGAGCGTGATGCCGCGCAGCGCCAGGCGGTCGAGCAGGTCGCGGACCCACGCCACGTGGCGCGCGTACGTGTAGTCCTCGAACGCGGCCGGCTTGTCCGAGCGGCCGAACCCGATGAGGTCCGGGACGACGACCCGGTGCCCGGCGTCGACGAGCGGCGGGATCATCTTGCGGTAGAGGAACCCCCAGCTCGGCTCGCCGTGGAGGAGCAGCACCGGTGCGGCGCCCGCCGGGCCCTCGTCGACGTACGCCATGCGCAGCGGCGGCGTGCCGTCGGCCTGCACCTCCGCGTACCGCGGCGCGTAGGGCCAGTCGGGCAGGCCGTCGAAGCGCTCGTCCGGGGTCCTCAGGATCTCCATGTCTCTCCTTCCGTGCGCGGGCAGGGAGCTGTCAGCATCGCCGACGGCGCGCCCGGGCGCGTCCCCGGTACGGTCGCTCACCATGGAACAGGCGCTCTCCCTCGTCGGCGCGGCGCTCGTGCTGGGCGCGTTCGCCGGGCTGCAGTTCGGCCGTCTCACGCCCGCGCAGCGCCGCTACCAGGCGATGAACCTCGTCGGCTCGGCGCTGCTGTTCACGTCGGCCCTCATGACGCGGAGCTGGGGCTTCGTCGTGCTGAACGCCGTGTGGGCGACCGTGGCGGCCGGGACCCTCCTCGGCGTGATCTCCGGCGAGGGGCGGACCCGTTCGCGCTAGGCCGCCCGCTCACCGGCGGACGGCGACCTCCCCGCCGAGCGCGAACGGCGGGACCATCTCGATCCGGTCGCCGCTCCAGAACTTCCCGGGGTCGTACCAGCTCGCCGGCCGGCGGCGGGGGAGGATGCCCATGTGCTGGTAGGTCGTGGCGACCAGCTCGGCGCAGTAGAGGGCCTCGCGCGACGACGCCCGCCGGCGCACGCGGCCGACGAGCCACTGCGCCACCAGGCCGGCGGTCGTCGGGAACGGCTTGCCGTCGAAGCGGTCGATGACCTCCAGCAGGCGGTTCTCGTGCTCGCGCGTGATCTCGCCCTCGAGCTGGCGGAACCAGGCGCGCTGGCCGTAGCGGTCGTGCCACGTGACGACCGCGTCGCGCAGGAGATGGAGCTGGACGCCGCGCTGGCGCCTGCCGGTCCACACGTCGGGCAGCGAGCGCCCGAGCTCGGCGTGCCACAACAGCGGCGGCAGGTCGTCGAGCGCCACGACCATCCCGACGTGGTTGACCGGCGCGTTCGTGATCGTGCGGATCGCCTGGTCGGCGAGCGTGCGGCCACGGAAGAGCCAGATGTCGCCGGTCGCCGCGATCTCGATCGCCTCGTCGAGGTCGACGGCGGACTCGGGCGGGCGGCGCGGCACGGCTGCGTAAGGTACGCGACCGATGCGCGCCCGCTGGAAGCTCCTCGGTCTCGCCGGCCTGGCCGGCGTCGCCGCGACCGGCGTGGTCGTCGCGCGCCGGCGCCGCGCGCGCGAGGACATCGACCCCGACGAGCTGCGCGCCCGGCTGCACGAGCGCCTCGCCGAGGCCCGCCGCGAGCAGGACCGCGCCGCGGAGCGGGACGGGGGCTGACCCGACAGCGCTGACCCGGTCAGGTCTCGTCGCCGTGCGGGTCCGGGCGGCGCAGCCAGGCGCGGACCTCCTCGGCCGCGACGACCGGCTCGCCGGCGCTCGTGAAGCCCATGACCGGGAGGTCCTCGTTCGCGACCGCGCGGGCGACCCAGTCCTCGTCGACCTGCAGCCACTCGGCGACCTCGCCGGGGCGCAGGAGCGCGTCGTCGGGTGGATCGAGCGGCACGGCCCGCAGTGTTGCGAAACGGGCGCGCGGCCGGCGTCGCCGCCGGCCGCGCGGGCCCGTCGTCCTGCGTCTCCGGGCTCGATCAGCCGGCGAGCCGCACCGTGCGGCGCAGCGTCCGCGCGTTGCCGGCGGCGTCGGTCGCGACGACCACGAGGCTCACCTGCTGCCGGGCCAGACGGCGCAGCGTGCGGCGCGAGACCTTCAGCCTGACCGAGCGACGCGCGCTCGAGAGCTTGGTCGTGCGCGACAGGATCGTCGTCGCCCGGCGCGCGCCCCGGCGGCGCACCTGGAGCCTGACGCGCAGGCGGCACGCCTCGCTGCAGGCCAGTCGGGCGGTGATCCCGCGGCGGCTCGTCAGGCGCGAGCGGCGGACCCGCGAGGGCACGCCGGTCAGCCGGACGGCCGGCGCGACCGTGTCGGCGGCGCGCGGGGCGCCCGAGCCGGACCCGCCTCCGGCCGCCGCGCCGCCGCCGGCGCCGGCCCCGCCGCTCGCGCCCGCATCGCCGGCCGGCTGCGGCGTGCCGCCGTCACCCGCGCCGCCGCCGTTCCCCGGCGGGACGAACACGAACTGCAGGCAGCCGTTCGCCGCGTTGCCCGTCTGGGCGGGGCAGTCGTCGTCGGCCTTGCCGACCCCGTCGCCGTCGGGATCGTCGCCCCAGTTGACGACGGTCTGCGCGACGCTCTTCGTCAGGCCGGTGAACGGGGTGACCGTGTCGGTCGCCGCGTCGCGCGATGCGCTCTGGCTCCCGGTCGTGCCGCTCATGTGCACGAGGCGGACGGTCGCCGACGGCGCGATCGTGACGTTCTCGTAGCGCAGGATGCCGTCGGGCATCACGTCGATGTCCGGCTTCCACGTCGCCGGGTCGGAGCCGAGCGAGACGATCTTCGCGGGCGCGGCCGCGCCGTCCTGGCCCCACTGCAGGAACGGGAACGAGGTCCCGCTGTTCTCGTGCACCGACCAGTGGTCGTCGTCGGTGACCGCGCCCGGCGCGCCGGCCTCGCTGTCGATCACGACCTGCGAGCCGGTGACGCGCAGGTCGAATTCGACGTCGACCTGCTTGAGCGCGTTCGTCGTGTTCGTGATCGCGTCGACGTGGCGGAGCCGGCCGCCGACCGACGTGATCGACCGCCGCACGCTGACGCCGCCGACGTCGCGGGCGGGGAACGTGATCGAGGTCGACGTCTTGTCGCAGACCTGCTGGTCGGCGGGGATCGCCGGGTAGACGGCGCCCTCGACGCGCAGCCGGCCGTGGACGTCCTCGAAGTTGATGCCGCCGTTCATGACGACCGACTGCTGCAGCGCGCCGTCGAAGTCGATCTTCCAGCCGTCGTCCCCGGGCGACGGCAGCGACGTGACGCACGCGCCGGGGACCGCGGCGGCGGCTCCCGGCAGCGCGAGCGCCGTCGTCGCCGCCGCGGCGGTCAGGAGGGTGAGGGTTCGCTTGGCGTTCATCGGTGGCTCCTCGGTCGATCCCGCTCGTGGTGACGATCATCGGGAGCCACCGGCGCACCCTCATGAGGGACGAACCCCTCAATCCCGGCCTGGGGGTGGGTGGGGGGTCACCCGGGCCGGACAGGGTCATGGAGCCGCCCGGCCGCCAGCATCTCCCCGGGCGCGTCGGGCGTGCCCGCGCGCACGTCGACGCCCACCCCGTCGGCGAGCGGCCCGTCGGCGACGAGCAGGACGTCCTCCGCGCCGACGGGGGGCGGCGGGACGAGCCGGGCGGCGAGCGCGTCGCGGCCGTCGACGGCGGTCTTCGCCCCGGACAGCCGGACGCGGCGCGGCTCGCCCGAGCCCTCGACGGTGACGGTCACCTCGCCCAGGCGCGCGAGCTGCTCCTCGTAGCGCGCCTGCCGGTCGCCGCCGGCGGGGTCGAGCGGGCGGCCGTCGAGCAGCGCGTCGAGCGACGCGAGGCAGACGTCCCAGCCGGCCGAGTCGCGCGCGGGGCTTGCCGGGCTCGGGCGCGAACGCGTGCGTGAAGACGGGCCGGCACCCGTCGCCGTCCGGGGTCAGCTCGAACCGGACCTCGTCGGGGCCCCACGCGTACGCGAACAGCCGCGGCGGTTAGGGTCGCCGGGTGCTGCACGGACGCGAGCAAGAGCTCGAACTGCTCAGGACCCGCCTGCGCGACGCGCGCGACGGGCGCAGCTTCGCGGTCGTGGTCACCGGCGAGGCGGGCATCGGCAAGACCGCGCTCCTGCAGGCGATCCTCGACGAGGCCGACGGGTTCCGGGTCCTGCGCGGCCGCGGGTTCGAGGGGGAGGCCGAGATCCCGTACTCGGGCCTGCTCGAGCTCGTCCGGCCGCTGCTCGACCTCACCGACGCGCTGCCCGAGCAGCAGGCCGCCGCGCTGCGCTCGGCGCTCGCGCTCGGCCCGCCCGGCGAGCACAGCCGGTTCGCGGTCCCGGTCGCGGTGCTCGCGCTGCTCGGCCACGCCGCCGAGGACGGCCCGCTGCTCGTCGCGGTCGACGACGCGCAGTGGCTCGACGCCGCCACCCGGGAGGCGCTCATGTTCGCCGCGCGCCGGCTGCACTCCGAGGGCGTCGGCGTGCTGCTCGGCGCGCGCACCGGCCCGCGCGGCGCCGGCTTGGACACCGCCGGGCTGGAGGTCCTCGAGCTCGGCGGCCTGGACCGCGAGGGCGCCCGCGCGCTGCTCGCCGACCGCGTCGTGCCGTCGGTCGCCGACGCGCTGGCGGCCGCGACGGGCGGCAACCCGCTGGCGCTGCTCGAGCTGCCCGCCGTGCTCAGCGAGGACGAGCGCCGCGGCCTGAAGCCGATCACCACGCCGCTGCCGGCCGGCGAGCTCGTCGAGGAGCTCTACAGCGCCCGCATCGGCCGCGCTGCCTGAGCGCACGCGCCGCGCGCTCGGCGCGGCCGCCGCCGCGGAGGAGGGCCGGCTGGCCGAGCTGTTCCGCGCGCTCGGCCAGCTCGAGCTGACCGAGGCCGACCTCGGCCCGGCCGAGCAGGCGGGGATCGTGACGGTCCGCGGCAGCTCGCTCCTGTTCGCCCACCCGCTCCTGCGCGCCGCCGCCTACCAGGCGCAGACCGTCGCCGAGCGCCGCGCCGCCCACGCCGCGCTCGCCGCCGCCAGCCAGGACGTGCGCGCGGCCGCCTGGCACCTCGCGCAGGCCGCGACCGGACCCGACCGGCACGTGGCCGACGCGCTCGAGGACGCCGCGCGCGACGCGCTCGGCCGCGGCGGGCGCGCCGAGGCGGTGCGCACGTTCGCCCGCGCGGCCGAGCTGACGCCCGATCCGGCGCTCGCGGCCTCGCGCCGCCTCGCGGCCGCCGCCGCGGCCCACGAGGCCGGCGACCCCGACCGCAGCCGCGCGCTGCTCGAGGCCGCCGAGGCCGGCCCGCTCGGCGACGAGGAGCGCGGCGAGGCGCGGCGCCTGCGCGCGCTGCTCGCGATCCGGGCCGGCGACACCGAGACCGGCGTGGTCCTGCTCGAGCAGGAGGCCGAGCGGCTGCGCGAGACCGCTCCCGCCGAGGCCGGCCGCACGCTGCTCATGTCCGGCTCGGGGCACATGCACAACGGCGACTTCATCGCGATGCTCGACGTCGCCGAGCGCGCCGCCGCGCTCGTCGGCGACGCCGACCCGGCCGCCGCGGCGTTCGCGCGTGACGTCGCCGCGCTCGCCCGCGCCGCGCTCGGCCGCCTCGACGACGCGACGCGGGAGGACCTGGCGGCGGCCGGCGGGCGCGACATCATGAGCGGCATCGGCGAGGTGGCGATCGCCGCGGCCGAGGGGCTCGTCGTGCACGAGGAGGGCGAGCGCGCCCGCGAGCTCCTCGACGCGCACGTCGACCACGCCCGCCGCGAGGGCGCGGTGCTCATGCTCCTGTACGCGCTCGCCGTGCGTTCGCGCCTGAACCACCGCACGGGGCGCTGGGGCTCGGCGCGCGCCGACGCCGAGGAGGCCGTCGAGCTGCAGCGCGGCGTCGCGGAGGACACGATCTTCACGCCGTACGTCCAGGCCGTCGGCGCGATCGCGCGGATGGACGCCGGCGAGCTCGGCGAGGCGTCGCGGCTGGTCACCGCGTCGCTCGCGTCGGCGACGCGCAGCGGCGCGCAGACCCTGCTCGTGTGGGTGCACTGGGCGCGCGGGCGGCTCGCCCTGCTCGAGGGCCGGCTCGCCGACGCGGTCGAGGCGCTCGGCGAGGTCGAGCGCGTCGCCGCGCGGCTGCAGTGGGGCAGCCCGATGCTCGCCGAGCCCCGCGCCGACCTCGGCGACGCGCTCCTGGCGACGGGCGATCGCGACGGCGTCCGCCCGCTCGCGGCGCGGCTGCGCGCCGAGGCGGTGCCGGGGCTGCACCTGCCGCTCGCGATCGCCGCGCGGCTCGAGGCGGTCATCGCCGCCGACGACGCGTTCGAGGAGCCGTTCACCGCCGCGCTGGCCGAGCACGAGCCGGCCGGCGTGCCGTTCGAGCGCGCGCGGACGCTGCTCGCGCTCGGCGCCCGCCGGCGCCGGGCGCGGGGCGGCGGCGACGCGAAGGGGCCGATGCAGGAGGCGCTCGACGCGTTCGCGCGGATGGGCGCGACGCCGTGGGCGGCGCGGGCGCGCGACGAGCTGCGCCTCGGCGGCGCGCCGCGGTCGGCGGTCGTCAGCGGCGATCCCGCCGCCGTGCTGACCGGGCAGGAGTGGCGGGTCGCCGAGCTCGTCGTCCAGGGCATGACCAACCGCGAGGTCGGCGCGGCGCTGTTCCTCAGCCCGAAGACGATCGAGCACCACCTCAGCGCGATCTACCGCAAGCTCGGCGTCCGGTCGCGCACCGAGCTGGCGGGCGCGCTCGGCGCCGGCGTGGCCACCGCCTCCTGACCTCGAGGGGCGGGGCCTGCCGCCGCCGCGGCGTGCGGTACCGTCCCGAGAGCGATGGGCCTGCTCCTCGAGTTCCTCTAGGCCGACCGGCCGGACCCCAGCGGACCGTCCACCGCCGCGCGCCCGGCTGCGCGCGGCCGACCTCGAGGAGCCTCCATGCCCCGTCGCACCGCGCGCGCCGCGCACCGGCGCGCGCTCGGCCAGAACTTCCTGCAGGACCAGGGCGTCGTCGCCGACGTCCTCGGCACGCTGCACCCGCCGCCCGGATCGCTCGTCGTCGACCTCGGCGCGGGCGCGGGTGCGCTGACGGCGCCCGCCGCGCGCCGCGGTCACCGCGTGCTCGCCGTGGAGCTCGACCGCGCGTGGGTGCGGGTGCTGCGCTCTCGCGCGCCCGCGTGGGGCGACGTGACCGTCGTCCACGGCGATGCGCGGACCGTGCCGCTGCCGCCCGAGCCGCTGTACGTCGTGTCGTCCGTGCCGTACGGGATCGGCACCGAGCTCGTCCGGCGCCTGCTCACCGACGCGCACGGGCTCGTGCGCGCGGTGCTCGTGCTCCAGCTCGAGACCGCGCGGCGCCTTGCCGGCCGCCCCCGCAGCGGGCGGTTCGCCGCGACGTGGGCCCCGTGGTTCGAGCTGCGCACCGGCCGGCGCGTCCCGCCGAGCGCGTTCGGCCCGGCGCCGAGCGTCGAGTCGGCGGTCCTGACGATCGAGCCGCGTGACGTCCCGTTGCTGTCGCCGGCGGCGTTCAGTGCCTACAGCCGCTTTCTGGACCGCGCGTTCGCGGGACGCGGGCGGACGCTTGCCGAGCGCCTCGGCCGCGGCGCCGCCCGGGCGCTCGGGCAGGCGGGCGTCCCGCGCAGCGCGACGCCGTCGGCGGTGCCGCCGGAGGCGTACGCGGCGCTGTTCGCGGCGATGGTCCCGCGCGCGGCGGCGGGCGCGTCGTCACGGCGGCGCTGACGCCTGCGCGCGCCGGCGTTCCAGCGCCGCGCGCTCGGCGGCGTTCTCGGTGAGCGCGATCGCCCGCTCGTACGCCGCGCCGGCGGCCTCGGGGTCGCCGGCGCGGCGCAGCAGCTCGGCGCGTGCCGCCCACAGCGGCTGGTGGCGCTCGAGCCGCGGGTCGCCCGCGACGCGGTCGAGCAGCTCCAGGCCCGCGCCCGGCCCTTCGGCGAGCCCGACCGCGACCGCCCGCGCGACCGTCACGACCGGCGAGCGCTCGAGCTCCTCCAGCCGCGCGTACAGCGCGGCGATCTGCGCCCAGTCGGTCTCGGCGAACGACGGCGCGTCGGCGTGGAGCGCGGCGATCGCCGCCTGCACCGTGTACGCGCCGGGGCCCGGGAGGCGCAGCGCGCGCTCGAGCACCGCGCCGCCCTCGGCGATCCTCGCGCGGTCCCAGCGCGAGCGGTCCTGCGCCTCGAGCGGCACGAGCTCCCCCCTGTCGCCGAGGCGCGCGGGCCGGCGGGCGTCGGTGAGCAGCAGGAGCGCGAGCAGGCCGTGCGGCTCGGCCGTGTCGGGCATGAGCCGGGCGAGCAGCCGTGCGAGCCGGATCGCCTCCGCGCACAGCTCCGCGCGGATCGGCGCGTCGCCGCGCGCCGCCGCGTGGCCCTCGGTGTAGAGGAGGTAGACGACGCGCAGCACGGCGCCGAGCCGTTCGGGCAGCTCCTCGTCGGGCGGCACGCGGAACGCGATCCGCGCGTCGATGATCTTGCGCCGCGCGCGCCCGAGGCGCCGCTCGACCGCCGCCTCGGTCGACAGCAGCGCGCGGGCGATCTCCGGCACGGCCAGCCCCGCCACGCTGCGCAGCGTCAGCGCGAGCCGGGCCTCGGCGGGCAGCGCCGGGTGGCAGCAGGTGAAGAGCATCGCGAGCACGTCGTCGTCGAGCGAGGAGCGCTCGAGCTCGTCGTCGAGGTCGTAGGTCACGGCGTGCGGAGCGAGATGGGGGACATGGGCGCGCTCGATGCGGGCGCGGCGCAGGCGGTCGAGCGCCTTGCGCCACGCGGTCGTCGTCAGCCAGGCGCCGGGGCGGTCGGGGACGCCGCGGCGGTTCCACTCGACCGCCGCCGCGACGAACGCGTCGTGCACGGCGTCCTCGGCCAGGGCCAGATCGCCGCCGAGCCGGCGCGCGAGCGCGGCGAGCACCGCAGCGCGCTCGTCGCGGTAGGCACGCTCGAGCGCCCGCGCCGCACCGGTCACGGCACCTCGTGGTGCATCATCGGCCGGATCTCGATCGACCCGTACTCGACGGCCGGCATGCGCCTGGCCCATGCGAGCACGGCGTCGAGGTCGGGCAGGTCGAGCACGTAGAAGGAGAACAGCGTCTCCTTCGTCTCGGCGTACGGGCCGTCGGTGACGACCGGCTCCCCGTCGCGGGCGCGGACGGTCGTGGTCGCGTCGGGCTGCAGGCCGGACATCGCGACGACGACGCCCTCGTCGCGCAGCTCCTGGTTGATCTCGCGCCAGCGGCGCATCTCGGCCTCGAACTCCGGGGTGCCCTCCTCGGGCCCCTCACCGGGGCGGAACGTGAGCAGCAGCAGGTAGTGCACGGTGGTCCTCCTGGGCGTCGGTGATCGTGTCACCCGCCCGACGCGCTCGTCCCGCGCGACCGGACACCCGGCCGCGCGGTTGGCGCGTCGGCGCTCACGCCCGGAGCTTGTACCCGCGCCGGAACAGCGTGAGGTTCAGCGTGAAGAGCGCCGCCGCCGCGAGCGCGAGCAGCCCGAGGGACAGAGCGACGTTCGCCTCGGTGTAGCCCAGGAAGCCGTACCGGACGAGGTTGATCATGTAGTAGACGGGGTTGAAGTGGGTCAGCGTCTGGAACGGCTCGGGCAGCAGCGAGGCCGAGTAGAAGACGCCGCCCAGGAAGATCAGCGGCTGCAGGATGAACGTCTGCGCGAACGCGACGTCGTCGAACTGCTCCGCCCGCACCCCGATCAGCACGCCGAGCTGCGCGAAGAAGAAGCCGACGAGGAACAGCGACGGCAGCAGGACGAGCACGTGCTCGGCCGGCAGGTCGACGAGCAGCGCGGAGGCGGTGACGGTCAGGACCGCGACGGTCATCCCGCGCAGGAAGCCGCCGAACGTGAACGCCAGCAGCAGCTCGGTCGGCGACGCGGGGGAGGAGAGCTGGTCCTGGATCGCGCCCTGGAACTTCTGCTGCAGGATCGACGACGAGTTGTTCGCGAACGCGTTCATCGCCCAGGCCATCATCACCAGGCCGGGGATGACGAACACGACGTAGTCGAAGCCGTGCAGCTCATCGATCCGGGTGCCGAGCGCGGCGCCGAAGACCGAGATGTACAGGAAGGTCTCCAGCAGCGGCGCGCCGACCGTCTGGCGCTTGATCTTCAGGAAGCGGTTGACCTCGCGCCGCAGCAGGCTCGCGAAGCGGATCTGCGCGGCGGTCATGCCTGCACCTCGTCGACGTCGACGGCGATGTGCGCGCGAGAGAGCTCCTTGCGGCCGACGAGCTCGAGGTAGGCGTCCTCGAGCGACGTGACGCCGTACTCGGCGGCCAGCTCGCTGCTCGAGCCCTGGGCGACGATCTGCCCGTGGTTGATGAACGCGATCCGGTCGCAGAGCTGCTCGGCCTCCTCGAGGTAGTGCGTCGTGAGGAGGATCGTCGTGCCCTCCTCGTTGATGCGGCGCACGTAGTGCCACAGCTCGAGGCGCAGCTCGACGTCCACGCCGGCGGTCGGCTCGTCGAGGATGAGCAGCCGCGGGCGGTGCATGAGCGCGCGCGCGAGGATGAGCCGGCGCTTCATGCCGCCCGACAGCGTGCGCGTGCGCTCGTCGCGCTTGTCGGTGAGGCTGAACGTCTCGAGCAGCTCGCGGGCGCGCCTGCGCCGCTCGCGCCGCGGCATCCCGAAGTAGCCGCCGTGGTAGTCGAGCGTCTCCTCGACGGTGAGGAACCAGTCGAGGTTCGGCTCCTGCGGGGCGAGGCCGACCGCGAGCCGCGCCTGCTCGTAGTGCTCGATCGCGTTGTGGCCGAAGATCCGGATCGTGCCGGCCGTCGGCTGCGCGAGGCCGGTCGTGCAGTGGATGAGCGTCGACTTGCCTGCGCCGTTGGGACCGAGCAGGCCGAAGAACTCACCCGCCTCGATCTCCAGCGACACGCCCCGGAGGGCTTCCACGCCCGTCGGGTAGCGCTTGACCAGGCCGTCGATGTCGAGTGCCTTCAACTGCGATGGGGGGTCGGCGTCATCGCCCCATCATGCATGCTCAAGTCGGCTTGAAGTCAACCCTCGCCCGCTCCGCGGCTACCGTGCCGGCTGCCCGTGCCCGCGCCCCGCAACCTCTTGAGCCTCAAGGACGCCGGCAAGGACCACGGCAGCCGGACCGTGCTCGGCGCGGTGACGCTCGGTGTCGCCGCCGGCGAGCGGATCGGCGTCGTCGGCCGCAACGGCGACGGCAAGTCGACGCTGCTGCGGCTCCTGGCCGGCGCCGAGGAGCCCGACCGCGGCGCGGTGACGCGGTCGGGGGCGGTGACGGTCGAGCTGCTCGGCCAGGCCGACGACCTCGACCCGTCGCGGACGCTGCGCGACGAGCTGGTCGGCAGCCGGCGCGACCACGAGTGGGCCGCCGACGCGCGGTTCCGGTCGGTGCTCGACGGGCTGCTCGGCGGGGTCGGGTTGCGCCGCTTCCCGCAGGGGCTCGACACCCCGATCGCCCCCCTGTCGGGCGGCGAGCGGCGCCGGATCGCGCTGGCGCGCGCGCTGCTCGACGATCCCGAGCTGCTCCTGCTCGACGAGCCGACGAACCACCTCGACGTCGAGGGCGTCGACTGGCTCGCCCGGCACCTCGCCGCGCGCCGCGGCGCGCTCGTCGTCGTCACCCACGACCGCTGGTTCCTCGACGCCGTCTGCACCGCGACCTGGGAGGTCGCCGACGGGGAGGTGTTCCGGTATGAGGGCGGCTACTCGGCGTACGTGCTGGCGCGCGCCGAGCGCGAGCGCCTCGAGGCCGCGCGCGAGGAACGCCGCCGGCAGCTCCTGCGCAAGGAGCTGGCGTGGCTGCGGCGCGGGCCGCCGGCGCGCACGTCCAAGCCGAAGTTCCGCATCGAGTCGGCCAATGCGCTCATCGCCGGCGAGCCCGAGCCGCGCGACGGCGTCGAGCTGCTGCGCTTCTCCGCCGCGCGGCTGGGCAAGAGCGTCCTCGACGCGGTCGACGTGACGGTCCGCCTCGGCGACCGGGTGCTGCTCGACCGCGCGACCTGGCGCCTGGGGCCGGGCGACCGCGTCGGGCTGGTCGGCGTGAACGGGTCGGGCAAGACGACGCTCCTGCGGCTGCTGGCCGGGGAGGTCGAGCCCGCGGCGGGCTCGGTGGCGCGCGGCGCGACCGTGCGGCTCGCGTACCTGTCGCAGGACACCGCCGAGATCCCCGGGCACCTGCGCGTGCTCGAGTCGCTCGAGGAGCTGCGCGGGCGCGTGCGGCTCGCCGACGGGACCGAGCTGACCGCGGGGATGCTCGCCGAGCGGTTCGGGTTCCGCGGCGACCGCGCGCGGACGCTCGTGCGCGACCTGTCGGGCGGCGAGCGCCGCCGGCTGCAGCTCATGCGCCTGCTCATGGGTGAGCCGAACGTGCTGCTGCTCGACGAGCCGACGAACGACCTCGACGTCGAGACGCTGCGGGCGCTCGAGGACCTGCTCGACGGCTGGCCGGGGACGCTCGTCGTCGTCAGCCACGACCGGTACTTCGTCGAGCGCGTGTGCGACGACGTCTACGCGCTCACCGAGACCGGCGGGGTGCGCCACCTGCCGGGCGGCATCGACCAGTACCTGGCCGAGCGGCGCGCGGCGGCGCAGGCTCCGGCCGCCGCGCCCGAGCGGGCCGCCGACGGCGGCGACGGCCGGGCGCCCAAGCCGGGCGCGGCGCGGCGGGCGGCGCAGAAGGAGCTGCAGCGGATCGAGCGCGCGCTGGAGCGCGCGAGCGCGCGCGAGAGCGAGCTGCACGAGGCGATGGCGCAGGCGGCGACCGACCACGTGCGCCTGCGCGAGCTGCAGGACGAGCTCACCGCGCTCGTCGCCGAGCGCGAGCGGCTCGAGGCCGCCTGGCTGGAGACGTCCGAGGCGCTGGAGGGCTGAGCGCGCGCGTCAGGCCGCCTGGGCGGCGTAGCGCTTGGCCGCGCGGGCACGGGCCTTGGCCGCCTCGACCTCGCGGTTCTTCGGGGGCGCGCTGGTCACGAGCGAGTCGAGCAGCTCGCGCGACACCGCGGCGATCTGGTCGACGGCGCGGTAGAACGCCTCCTCGTTGGCCTTCGACGGCTTCGTCGAGCCGCTGATCTTGCGGACGAACTGGAGGGCGGCGTCGCGGACCTCCTCGTCGGTGGCCGGCGGCTCGAAGTTGTGGAGCGGGCGGATGTTGCGGCACATGCCTGGGAGCGTAGGCGCCGCGGCCGGCCGCGTCGAGGGGCGCGCGCGGCGCCCCTCGACGGCCGGCCGGTGTGCGCTCAGCCGCGGCGGCCCAGGCGCCCGCGCCGCTTCGTGACGAGCCGGCCGCGCTTGTCGACGACGCGCAGCTTCAGCGTCTGGCGGCTCGTGATCGGACCCGGCCGGCGCGCGCGGTACGCGAGCACGATCTGCCGGGTCGTCAGGTCGAGCGGCAGGATCAGCGTCAGCTTCCCGTTGCGCCGGGTCTTGAGCCCGGTCTTGATCAGGCGCTGCAGCTTCCCGCGCCGCGTGCGGCGGTGGTAGACGTCGATGCGCGCGCCCTGGATCGAGCGCCCGCGCCGGTTCACCAGCCGCCCGCGGATGACGACGCGCTGCCCGTAGCGCGACGTGTACGTCCTGCGCCGGTTGCGGTCGAACCACGCCCGCAGCCGGCCGCGCGTGTCCGCGTTGATGCCGTTCGGGCGCCCGCTGCTGCTGCTCGCCGAGCTCGCCCGGTTGGCCACGGTCAGCGGCTTGGCGCCGACGACCGTGCTGCGGTTGCCCGCCGCGTCCTCCATGAGGACCGTGATCGTGTGCGGCCCGTCGGCGAGCTTCGTCGTGTCGACCGACGCGCTGAGCCCGGTCTGCGACAGCGGGCACGGGACGGCGGCGAGGAACTCGTACGGGTCGGCGTTGCCCGGCGCGGCGTCGGCGCAGGTCGGGCCGGGGACCGGCTCGGCCGCGACCGGCTGGCCGTCGACCTCGACGATCGTGCGGTACAGCCCGGCGCCGACGTCGGACGCGTCCCACGTGGCGGTCAGCGTCCCGCGCACCGTTCCGTTCGCGGCGGGCAGCGTGCCCCCGACGTTCGCGACCGCCGGGGCGGTCCCGTCGCGCAGGCCGATCGCGACCCGCGGCACCTCGACGCGGACGGGCGGGGCGGCGCAGCTCGACGTCTGGATCGTCGCGCAGCCGGCACGGATGCCGACGACGCCGGCGTCGAGGTTCGGGAAGTCGGCAGGACCGTCGAGGTCGGTCGTGCACTTCGACGCGCCGCCGGCCTCGCACGTCTCGAGCTCGCGCGTGTCGGCGAACAGCGAGTAGGCCCAGCGCTGCGGATTGCCGGCGAAGCCGCTCGTGCGCCGGTGCAGCCAGACGCGGACCACGCGCGTGCCGCCCGGGGCGGAGAACCGGTGCTCGGCGCCCTGGCCGCCCTGCCACGGGCCGGAGCCGCGCATGTGGACGGCGAGCACGCCGCCGGTGGCGCACTCGTTCGACGCGATCGCATCGCCGCCGGCGACCGGTGACCAGCCGCTGACCGGGGCGGGTTGGCCGGCCGGTCCCTGGCACGCGTAGACCGTGTAGTCGGCACGAGCGGGAGCGGCCGCGAACAGGCCGACGGCGACGGCCATGGCCGCCGCGAGGCTAGGTCGCTTCAACGGGGTCCTTTCTCCGGGGGAACGAGCGGAAGCGGCGCCGGGACGCCGCGGCGGCATTGAAGTACGTCTGCGCGCAGAGCGTGAATCCTGCAAGGCGTCTTGCAATCTGCCAAGAGTCGGCGCATCAAGGTCCGTGGCCGCGCTCGCCGGGCCGATGCGTACGTCCGGGGGCTCGAGCACGACGCGCCCGAGGTCGTCGTGTCACGCCGCGTCCTCGTCGAGCGGCAGCGGCAGCGCGAGCTGCCCCTCGCCCTCGGCCGCCGAGAGGTTCGACATCGTGATCCCGACGAGGTTCGCCGGCCGCCCGCCGCCGAGCGCGAGCGCGACGGGCAGCAGCTCGCGGCCGGCCCGGAGGATCGTCGCCGGGTCGGCGGTCGGCGCGGGCAGCGTGCGCGATCGCGCGACCCGCGAGAAGTCCGTGAAGCGCATCCGGACGGTCACCGTCCGGCCGGCGCGGCCCTTGGCCCGCATCCGCTCTGCCACCCGCTCGACGACCACGGCCAACTCGGCCGCCAGCGCGTCCACGTCGCGCGTGCGGCGCCTGATGCCGAGCGCCCGCTGCGCGCCGAACGACCGCCGCCCGCGCCGGCGCCGCACGCGGCGCAGCTCCCGGTTCTGCGCGACCGCGTGCACGTAGCGCCCGGCGGCACGGCCGAGGAGGTAGATCAGCTCGTCCTCCTCGAGCGCGGCGACCTGGCCGACCGTCCGCAGGCCGTGCGCGTGGAGCTTGGCTGCGCTGGCCGGCCCGACGCCCCAGATCCGCTCGACCGGCAGCGGATGCAGGAACTCGAGCTCGCGCCCGGGCGGGATGACGCACATCCCGTCGGGCTTGGCCGCGCGGCTGGCGAGCTTGGCCAGGACCTTCGTCCGTGCGACCCCGACCGACAGTGGCAGCCCGACCCGCGCGCGCACCTCGCGGCGCAGGTGCCGGGCCAGCTCCGCCCCCGCGTCCATGCCGTCCTCGTCCGCGTCGTCGGAGATCTCGAGGAACGCCTCCTCGAGCGACCCCGGCTCGACGACGTCGGCGGCGCGGCGGAACACCTCGAAGACCTGGCGGCCGGCCTCGACGTACCGCTCGTGCCGCCCGCGGACGGCGACCGCGTCCGGACACAGGCGCAGGGCGCGCGCCGTCGGCATCCCGCCGCGGACGCCGAAGGCGCGCGCCTCGTACGAGGCCGCCATCACCACCCACGACCCGACGACGACCGGCCGGCCGCGCAAGGACGGGTCGTCGCGCTGCTCGACCGAGGCGAAGAAGGCGTCGACGTCGGCGTGGAGGACGGTGGGCACGAACATACGTTCGCACCACCGCCGGACGGATCGGTACGGCCCCGAACGATCGCGCCCGCTCAGCGCGAGCGCAGGCTCCGCAGCGCCTCCCGGTAGTCGGCCACCGGCCCGATGTGGTCGATCTTGTCGGGGTTGACGACCGACCGGATCGCCCGGATCCGCCCGTCTGCGATGTCGAGCGCCATGACGCTGACGAGCGAGCCGTCGCCGAGGGCGAGGACCGCGCCGGGCTGGCCGTTGACCTCGGTCGGGCGCAGCTCGATCCCCAGCCGCGCGCCGACCTTCAGCCACGCGGCCAGCGTCTTGGCCACGCGCACGCGGCCCGACAGCGGCCGCGCCAGCGCCGGGACCTTGCCGCCGCCGTCGCCGTGCAGCTCGACGTCCTCGGCGAGCAGTTCCTCCAGCGCGCGTACGTCCCCGTCGCGGGCGGCGGCGAAGAAGCGCTCGGCCAGCCGCCTGCGCTGCTCCTCGGAGGCCTCGAAGCGCGGCCGGCGCTCCTCGACGTGCCGGCGCGCCCGCGTGACGAGCTGGCGGACGTTGTCCTCGCGCTTGCCGACGATCCGCGCGACCTCGTCGTACGGGTAGTCGAAGACCTCGCGCAGCAGGAACGCGGCGCGCTGCTCGGGCGACAGGCTCTCGAGCACGACGAGGAACGCCATCGACAGCGAGTCCGACAGCTCGGCGCGCCGCGCCGGGTCGTCCTCCGGCGCGGCGGCGACGAGCGGCTCGGGCAGCCACTCGCCGACGTACGTCTCGCGGCGGGCCTTGGCCGAGCGCAGGTGATCGATCGCCAGGCGCGTCACGACCGTCGCCAGGTATGCGCGCGGCGACTCGATGACCTCGCCGCCGCTGAGCGCGCGGTGCAGGCGGATCATGCCCTCCTGGACGATGTCCTCGGCCTCGCCGACGGTGCCGAGCATCCGGTAGGCGACGGCGAACGCCGTGGGCCGCAGCTCCTCGTAGAGCGTGTCGGCCGTCATGCGAGCCCTTCGGCGAACCCCTGGCGCCAGCTCGCGAACCGCGGCTGCCACCCGAGCTCGGTCCTGGCCTTCTCGTTCGACGCCCCCCGCACCTCCGTCATCATGACGGTCGCGGCCTCGCCCGCAAGGATCCGCCCGAGCCAGCGCGGCACGCGGCGCGGCGGCGGGGCGCCGACCGCCTCGGCCAGCGCGGGCAGCCACTCACGGACCGGCGCCGGGTCGTCGTCGACGACGTTGTAGATCCCGCGCTCGCCGCGCTCGATCGCTCGGACGGTCGCGGTCGCGGCGTCCTCGACGTGCACGAACGACCAGATCCCGCCACCGCCGCCGACGACCGGGAAGCGTCGCTTGAAGAGCGGCTCGGTCATCTGGGCGGTCGGGTCGGCCGTCAGCCCGGTGCCGGGCCCGTAGAAGCCGCCGTACCGCAGCGCGATGCCGGTGCCCCACGTGATGCCGGTCACCGCGCGCTCGAGGTGCCGGATCGCGTCGAGCGTCGCGCGCAGGCGCGCGGGCGGCTCGGGGTCGAGCGGGTCGTCCTCGCGCTTGACCGGGCCGCCGCGGCGCGCGAAGGGCCAGCCGGCGTAGCTCTGGGCGACCACGCGGCGCGCGCCGACCGCGTGGCCGGCGGCGAGCAGGTGGTCGGTGCCCTCGGTGCGCAGGCGGTTCGTGAGGTCGAAGACCTCGTCGATCCTGCGCAGGTCCAGCGGCCGCGACAGCGCCGTGGCCTGGTGGACGATGACCTCGGGCTCGGCCTCGGCGACCGTGCGGGCGACCTGGTCGGGGTCGAGCACGTCGGCGACGACCGGGGCCGCGCCGAGCTCGCGCACGAGGTCGGCCTTGGCCGGCGTCCGCGTGACGCCGACGACGTCGTGGCCGTCCCAGACGAGCTGGCGGACGAGCTGCTTGCCGATGGCGCCGGTCGCCCCGGTGACGAAGATCCTCATGGCGTCTCCTTCGCGTCGCTGTCGCCCTCAAGACGAGGCGGGAGCCGGCCCTGTGACAGCACCCGTGCGATGCCGGCGACGACGACCGGCGCCGGCGCGGGCGAGGGTCAGGCCCGCCCGGCGGCCGCGGCGGCGCGCCCGGCGCGCCGGCCGAGCTCGGCGAGATGCGCGACGACCTCGGGCGGCGCCTCGGCGAGGTCGAAGTCGACGCCGGCCATCACGAGCCGCAGGCAGAGCCAGTGCAGGTCGTCGTCGCTCGTCCGGTACTCGCTGCGGTCCTTGCCGAACGGGCGGAGCGCGTCGGCGATCCACGGGTTGCGCCGGCCGACCTCCCCGGCCGGCGCGTGGAAGACGACGCGCACCTCATAGCGGAACGTCATCGACGCGAGGTTCTCGGCGACGTAGCGCGCCGCGTCGCCGCCGGGGATCTTGCGCGGCCGGAAGCGGACGCCGGCCGCCGGGCGCTCGATGCGGTCGACGCGGAACGTGCGCCACGCGCCGCGCGCGGGGTCGAACGCGACGAGGTACCAGCGCCGGCCGAGCGCGACGAGCGCGTGCGGCTCGACGTCGCGGCGGGTGCGCTGCCCGTCGCGGCCGCGGTAGGTGAAGCGCGCGCGCTCGTGGTCGCGACACGCGGCGGCGAGGATCGTCAGGCACTGCGGGTCGACGCTCGGCCCGCCCTCGCGGGCGGGCAGCGTCACCGTCGAGCTCTGTAGCGCCTGCACCCGCCGGCGCAGGTGCGCGGGGAGGACCTGCTCGAGCTTGACGAGCGCGCGGACCGCGGTCTCCTCGATCCCGGCGACCGCCGCCGACCGCGCCGCGGTGCGCAGCCCGACGGCGATCGCGATCGCCTCGTCGTCGTCGAGCAGGAGCGGCGGCATCGCCGCGCCGGCCCGCAGCCGGTAGCCGCCGGCCGGACCGCTGACCGACTCGACCGGGTAGCCGAGGTCGCGCAGGCGCTCGACGTCGCGCCGCACCGTCCGGGGCGACACGCCGAGCCGCTCGGCCAGCTCGGCGCCCGGCCAGTCGCGCCGGCCCTGCAGGAGCGACAGGAGGGTGAGCAGGCGGCTCGCGGTCGTCGCGTCGGCCATGACGCCCAGCATCCTCGCAGTTGCGGTCAGTTCCCGTCCGCGATCCGCGCACCGGGAACCGGCGCATCGCGCGAGCGCCGGGTCTAGGGTCGCTCGCCACGAGCCTGAGGGAGGAACGTATGGACCTGCGGGGGATCCGCTGGAAGGTCGCGCTGGCCGGCGCGGCGCTCGGACTGGTCGTGCCCGGCGCGGCGCTCGCGCATCTCGAGCGCCCGTCGTACTGGCCCGACCCCGCGCCGGACACGTCGGTGCGGCCCGCCGCCGGCGGGCGGGTGCCGCTCGCCAGCCCGCTGCGCACCGCGGTGACCGGCAAGCGCACGCGCAGGCAGAGCCGGTCCGGGCGGGCCGGCACCGGCGACGTGCGCGTCGTCTGCCAGGGCCGAGGCGGCGCGCGCTCGATGCGCCTGGCCGAGGCGTCGATCCGCCGTGCGCGCACCCGGGGCTACCGCCTGCGGCCCAGCCAGCCGACGACCCGGCTGAGCGCGCGGCAGGCGCGCGAGCTGCTCGAGATCAACCGCAGGCTGCGTGCGAAGTGCCGCTACCACTCGGTCCAGGAGGCGATCGACGCCTCGGGCAACAACGACCGCGTGGTGATCATGCCCGGGACGTACACCGAGCCCGAGTCGCGCAAGCAGCCGGAGAACGATCCGCGCTGCAACCCGTCGCTCCTCCAGAAGGACGCGAGCGGCGACCAGGCGCCGAGCTACGCCTACCAGGTCACGTGCCCGCACGACCAGAACCTCATCTACGTGCAGGGCCGCGCGCTGAAGGGCGAGCCGCTGGCCGAGCCGCGCACCGACCGGCGCGGGATCCCCGCGCAGGAGCTCGGCCGGTGCGTGCGCTGCAACCTGCAGATCGAGGGCAGCGGGGCCAAGCCCGAGGACGTCATCCTCGACGCCGGCAGCGACTACGAGGGCAGCGGGCCGGAGGCCAGCCCGGGCGGGCACGCCAAGCACGTCGTCCTGCGCGCCGACCGCGCCGACGGGTTCGTCGGCCGCAACTTCCTCATGCGCGGCGCCCGCGAACACGGCTTCTACACCGAGGAGACCGACGGCACGCTGCTGGACCGCGTGAAGTTCTTCTGGAACGCCGACTACGGCCACCTCGCGTTCACGAGCGACCACCAGCGCGTCCAGAACTGCGACGGCATGGGCGCCGGCGACGCGGTCGTCTACCCGGGCGCCGCGCCGGAGACCGGCTCGCAGAGCACCGACTTCTATCCCGACGCGCCGCGGATGAACACGGTCATCACGCGGTGCGACCTGCGCCACTCGACGCTCGGCTTCTCGGGCTCGATGGGCAACGCGGTCCGCATCACGGACAACCACATCTACGGGAACGCCACCGGCATCGCGAGCGACACGCTCTCCTCGGCCGGCCACCCCGGGTTCCCGTCGGACAGCTCGCGGATCGACAACAACTACATCTACGCGAACAACTTCAACGTGTACGACCCCGGGTCGCCGGTCAAGCCGCTCGTCACGGTCCCGGTCGGGGCGGGCGTGATCTACGCGGGCATGAACGACGCCCGCGTGCACGACAACTGGTTCTTCGACAACTGGCGGTTCGGGACGCTGCTGTTCGCGGTCCCCGACGCGCTGACGAGCTACGGCGGGCCCGAGGGCGACGTCTTCCCCGGCGTGCGGTGCGCCGGCGCGCCGGTCGTCCCGCTCTCGACCTCGTGCGGCAACCACTACTTCCGCAACCGGGTCGGGCAGGTGCCCAAGGGCTTCGAGTTCCCCGAGATCCTCGACCGCTACCCGGTGCCGCACAGCAAGGCGGGCGCGAGGGCGATGCCGAACGGGACGGACTTCTGGTGGGACGAGTTCCTCTCGAACCGCGAGAACTGCTGGTACGGCAACCGCGGGCCGGACGGCACCGCGCAGAGCGTGACCGGCTCGGGCGAGGCGGGCGCGTTCCCGGGCCTGCCGCCGAACCCGCTGCCCGACTGCGCGGACGGCAGGACCCCGAGCCTGAGTATCGGCCTCGGCGACCTGGCCAAGGAGGCGTACCTCGTCGAGTGCGCGCAGGGGCCGAAGGCGCCGACCGGCCCGATCGCGTGCGACTGGTACTCGGCGCCTCCGAGGCCGGGCAGCGCCGAGCAGGCGGCGCTGCGGCGCCGGTACGAGGCGGCGTCGACCGCGTTCCTGGCGACCCCGGCGGCGGACGCGCTCGGCAAGCTCGTCGGGGATCTCGCGAAGGGGGCGGGCGTCACCCCATGAGCGGGCGCCGGATCCGGGGCGCCCTCGTGCCGGTCGCGGCCACAGCGGCCGCGCTCGCGGCGGGCTGCGGCGGCGGGGACGGGGCCTCGCGCGCCGCGGCCCTGCCGGTCGGGGACCTCAGCGGCGGCTCGGTCGCGACGTTCGTCGACTGCGGTGACTGGCGCGGGGCCTCGCGCGACGAGCGCTACGCCACGATCGAGGCGCTCCGCGGGCGCCTGACGCCGGAGCTGTCGAAGACGAACGCGTCCCCGCTCGCCGACGACCGCGCCTACGAGGTGTTCCAGGCGGCGTGCGCGCACGGCCCGGAGAGCCTGCGGCTGTACAAGCTCTACGTGCGCGTGCAGGGGTTCGCGCCGCTCATGACCGGCTGAGCACGGCGCTACGCGGTCGCGGTCGCGGCCGCGAGCTCCCACGTGCCGCGCAGCTCGACGAGGCGGCGGTCGCCGTCGGCGAGCAGCCTCGCCGCGACCGCGCCGCAGCCCGGGCAGCGCAGCACGACCGCCGCGCCCCGGTAGGCGCGGTGCGCGCCGATCTCGTGGTCCTCGTGGCAGTCCGCGCAGCGGCGGCGGACCGTCGTCATCTCGGCGCCGAAGACCTCGGCCAGCAGGCCGGCGACGCCGTTGCCGTCGATGCTCATGGGGTTGCTCCTCCGGTCGGGCCGAAGCGCTCGGCACGGATGCGCTGCGGGGGATGGCCGAGCCGCAGCAGCGCCTCGATCGCGTGCTCGACGAACCCGGTCGGGCCGCAGACGAAGACGTGGCGCGCCGCGTCGGGCCCGGGGCCGACGGCGCGGAGCATGTCGTCGTCGACGCGCCGCGCGAACCCCGTCCAGCCGGCGGGCGTGCCGCGGGTGAGGGTGAGGTGCACCTGCGCGATGCCGTCGCCCGAGAGCCGGTCGAGCTCGTCCGCGTAGAGCACGTCGCCGGCGGTGCGCGCCGAGAGCAGGAGCCGCGCGTCGATCCCGCCGCCGCGGGCGCGCAGGTGGCGGAGCATCGACATGAGCGGCACGACGCCCGACCCGCCGCCGACGAGCAGCAGCGGCCCGCCGCGCGTCGCGTCCCAGGTGAAGTGCCCGCCGATCGGGCCGCGCACCTCGAACTGGTCGCCGGGGCGGACCTCCTCCACCAGGTACGGGGAGACCTCGCCGTCGTCGACGAGGTCGATCGTCAGCTCGAGCGCCTCGTCCTCGGGGGCCGACGCGATCGAGTACGAGCGCTGCGCCTGGTAGCCGTCCTCGGCGGTCAGGCGCAGGTCGACGTGCTGGCCGGGGACGTGCCGCGGCCAGTCGTCGACGTCGAGCACGAGCGTGCGGGCGCGCGCGGTCTCCGGGACGACCTCGCGCACGGTGACCGTGCGCCACAGCAGCCGCCCGCTCAATCGCCCCAGTACCGCTGCTCGAGCCACGGGTCGCCCCGGTTGTGGTAGCCGTAGCCCTCCCAGAAGCCCGGCGTGTCCTCGAGGGTCAGCGTCAGGCCGCGCACCCACTTGGCGCTCTTCCAGAAGTACAGGTGGGGGACGAGGAGCCGGGCGGGGCCGCCGTGCTCGGGGTCCAGCGGCTCGTCCTCGAACCGGTACGCGACCCACGCCCTCCCGCCGGTGAGGTCGTCGAGCGTGAGGTTCGTCGTGTAGTCGCCGTCGCACCACGCGGTCGCGTACCCGGCCTCGGTGTCCAGGCCGTCGAGCAGCGTGTCGACCGACACGCCGGTCCAGTGCGTGTCGAACTTCGACCACTTCGTCACGCAGTGGATGTCGACGGTGATCGTCTCGGCCGGCAGGGCGAGGAACTCGTCCCACGTCCACGTGCGCAGCTCGTCGACGGCGCCGTCGATCGCGAACGTCCACGCCTCGAGCGGCGTGTGCGGCGTCGGGCCCGCCGACAGGACAGGGAAGTCGCGCGTCACGTACTGCCCGGGCGGCACCCGCGCGGGGTCGACGTCGCTGCTCCGGCGGCCGCGGAAGCCGCGCGAGATCGGGGGCATCGGCGGATGATGCATCGCACCGCTTCCGCGGTCGAGCGCGGATCGGTCGTCGCGGCCGGCTCCTGGCCTCGATCGGGCGTAGCGTGCGCGCCATGGACTACAAGCTCGAGCTGGTCGCCATCCCGGTCACCGACGTCGACCGCGCCAAGGACTTCTACGTCCGGGCGGGCTTCAACGCCGATCACGACCACACCGTCAGCGACGAGATCCGGTTCGTCCAGCTGACCCCGCCCGGCTCGGCGTGCTCGATCGCGCTGGGCAAGGGCATCACCGATGCCGAGCCCGGCTCGGTCCGCGGCATGCAGATGGTCGTCTCCGACATCGAGCAGGCGCACCGGGAGCTGACCGAGCGCGGGATCGAGGTCAGCGAGATCGACGACCAGCCGTGGGGGCGGTTCGTGTACTTCGCCGACCCCGACGGCAACGCGTGGGCGGTGCAGCAGATCGTCTACCCGGCCTGAGCCGGGGACGCGGCGCGTCCCGCCGTTCCGGGGACGCGCCGTGCCGCTCAGCGGGCGCCGGCCTCAGGCGGGCGCGTGCGCCGGCTGGACGACCCGGATGTGGTTGCCGAACGGGTCGCGGATGCCGAAGTCCGTCCCGTAGTCGCGCTCCTGGAGCTCGTCCATGAACTCGACGCCCTTTGCCTTCAGGTCCTCGTAGGTCTTGCGCGCGTCGTCGACGTGGAAGCCGATCCAGCCGCCGCCGGCGCCCTTCGTGACGAGCTCGCGCACCGTCTCGGCGGTGTCCTCGTCGACCGACGGCGGGCCGGGGCGCTCGAGGAGGATCTCGCGCGACGGATCACCGGGCACCCGGACCGTGAGCCACCGCATGAACCCGAGGTCCCGGTCGGTGGCGACCTCGAGGCCGAGCTTGCCGCAGTAGAAGTCGATGGCCTCGTCCTGGTCGAGGACGAACAGGCCCGAGAGGGCGATGGACTTGATCATGACGGCGACGCTACCCGCGCCCGGTGCGGCTCGCTTCTCCGAAACTGCTCGGTCGCAGCCAGCGCCGCGTGAAGCACGACGGCACGAACGCCGCGGCCTCGTCGCTGCCGTTGCGCCGGTACTCGGTCGGGGACACGCCGACGATGTCGCGGAACGTGCGGCTGAACGTGCCGAGGCTCGTGAAGCCGACCTCGAGGCAGATGTCGGTGACGCTGAGGCCGGTCTCGCGCAGCAGGTACATCGCGCGCTCGACCCGTCGCCGCTGCAGGTACCGGTGCGGCGTCTCGCCGAACGTCGCCTTGAACGTGCGGATGAAGTGCGCCTCGGAGGTGTGCACGAGGCGCGCGAGCGCGGGGACGTCGAGCGGCTGGGCATACGCGCGGTCCATCGCGTCGCGGGCGCGGAGCATGCGGCGGTTGGACTCCTCGACGGCACGGCTCATGCCCGGCATGACAGCACGACCGGCGGCCGGCGATGAGTCTCGCGCGCCGCGAGCGTCCCAGACGACATGACGAAGATCCGCTCCCACATCTCGGTCTCGCTCGACGGCTACGCCGCCGGCCCGGGCCAGAGCCACGAGAACCCGCTCGGCAGAGGCGGCGAGCGCCTCCACGAGTGGGCCGTCAGATCGGCCGCCTGGCGCCGCCACCACGGGATGGACGGGGGAGAGGAGGACGTCGACTCGCAGGTCGTCGACGCGTGCGTCGAGAACGTCGGGGCGTACATCATGGGCCGCGGCATGTTCGGGCCTCCGGAGGGCGGTCCGTGGGACCCCGCGTGGACGGGCTGGTGGGGCGACGAGCCGCCGTTCGGCGTGCCGGTGTTCGTCCTGACGCACCATCCGCGCGACCCGCTGCCGACACCGAACGGCACGACGTTCCACTTCGTCACCGACGGCATCGAGGCGGCCCTCGACCGGGCGCGTGAGGCGGCGGGCGGGCGGGACGTCATGGTCGCCGGCGGGGCGAAGGCGATCCAGCAGTACCTCGCCGCCGGCCTGCTCGACGAGCTGTACCTCCACGTCGCGCCGGTCGTGCTCGGCGGCGGCGAGCGGCTGCTCGTGAACGTCGGCGACCCGAGGCTGGAGCCGGTCGAGGTGATCGCGTCCCCGGCCACGACGCACATCCGGTACCGGGTGGGATAGCCGCCCGGCCCGACCCCGGCCGGGTCGTCGAGCGACGCGGTGCAGGCGGGCCGCCGCGCGGGACCGTGCCGCCTACGCCGGCACGGTCCCGCGCGCGAACCACGCCCGCGCGGTGAGCGTGAACGGGCCGCGCGGCAGCGCGTCGCGGCAGGCCGCCCGGATGCGCTCGCGGTCCTCGCCGGAGCGGGACGCGAGGAACGTGCCGGTCGGGCCGACGGCGAGCGTGAACGGCACCCAGAAGTCGTCGAAGTCCGCGTAGCCGGCGCTCGCCTGCAGCTCGCCGTCCTCGACGTCCCCGAGGCCCGCGTCGCGCAGGAGGCCGGCGATCTCGCCGCGGACGACGCCCACGAAGCCCCGCTCGCCGCGGACCCCGGGGTCGACCTCGCGCGCCGCCGCCCAGAACGTGGCGAGCATCGTCATCCCGCCCTCGGCGAGGTCCCACATGCAGGCGGCGACGGTGCCGCCCGGCCGGGTCACGCGCGCCATCTCCCGCAGGCCTCGCCGCGGGTCGCGCATGAACGCGATCACCAGGCAGGCGAGGGCGGCGTCGAACGACGCGCCGGGCCAGGGGAGATCCTCCGCGACCCCCTCGCGCACGTCGGCGCCGGGATGGCGCCCGCGGCACGCCGCGACGAACTGCGGGGCCGGGTCGATCGCGGCGACGTGAGCCTCGCCGACGCGCTCGGCCAAGACGTCGGTCAGCCCGCCGCGGCCGCATCCGACGTCGACGACGCGCATGGCGCCGCCCACCCCGGCCGCGTCGGCGAGCGCCGGCGCCAGGCGCCGCGTGTACCGCCCCATGTAGCGGTCGTACGACTCGGCGGCGGAGGTGAACTCCACGACGCCACTCAACTCCTCCGCGGCGCCGAGGTCAAGCCGTGCGCGCCGCGCGGCTTGCCGCCGCGGCCGGGCGTGGGAGACTGGCTCCGCCCGTCATCCGACCGGGGGAGGCCCCGATGGCAGACAGCGTGTACCGCGTCACCGAGGTGATCGGTGTGAGCAGCGAGTCCTGGGAGGCCGCCGCGAAGGCGGCGGTCGCCACCGCCTCGAGGACGGTGCGCGACCTGCGCATCGCCGAGGTGATCCGCCAGGACCTCACGATCGAGGACGGCGACGTCGTGAACTACCGGGTCCGGCTCGGGATCTCGTTCAAGTACGAGGAGTAGCGCCGCGCGACCCCGGGAGGGCGCCGGGCGCGCCGTGCTCCGCACTACCGTCAGAGGGAGCCGATGTCCCTCGTCGACGCCCTCCCGACCGACCCGAGCGCCGACGCGCTCTACGACGCCTTCACGACCTGGACGACGGGCCAGGGCCTCGAGCTCTACCCGCACCAGGACGAGGCGGCGATCGAGCTGTTCGACGCCAAGAACGTCATCCTCGCCACGCCGACGGGGTCGGGGAAGTCGCTCGTCGCGGTCGCCGCGCACTTCGCCGCGATGGCGACCGGCCGGCGCACGTTCTACACCGCGCCGATCAAGGCGCTCGTCTCCGAGAAGTTCTTCGCGCTGTGCTCGACGTTCGGCGCCGAGAACGTCGGGATGATGACCGGCGACGCGGCGGTCAACGCCGACGCGCCGATCGTCTGCTGCACCGCCGAGGTGCTGGCGAACATCGCGCTGCGCGAGGGCGAGCGCGCCGACGTCGGCCAGGTCGTCATGGACGAGTTCCACTTCTACGCCGACCCCCAGCGCGGGTGGGCGTGGCAGGTGCCGCTGCTCACGCTCCCGCAGGCGCAGTTCCTGCTCATGTCGGCGACGCTCGGCGACGTCTCCGCGATCGCCGAGGACCTGACGCGGCGCACCGGCCGCGAGACCGCGGTGATCGAGGACGCGCACCGGCCGGTGCCGCTGACCTACGAGTGGTCGGTGCAGCCGCTGCACGAGCTGCTGGAGGAGCTCGCGGCCGCCGACCGCGCGCCGATCTACGTCGTGCACTTCACGCAGGCATCCGCGCTCGAGCGCGCCCAGGCGCTCATGTCGGCGAAGCTCTGCACGCGGTCAGAACGCGACGCGATCGCCGACGCGATCGGCGGCTTCCGCTTCACCGCCGGCTTCGGCAAGACCCTGTCGCGCCTGGTGCGCAGCGGCATCGGCGTCCACCACGCCGGCATGCTGCCGCGGTACCGGCGGCTCGTCGAGCAGCTCGCCCAGACCGGCCTGCTGAAGGTCATCTGCGGCACCGACACGCTCGGCGTCGGGATCAACGTGCCGATCCGGACCGTCGTCTTCACCGGCCTGGCGAAGTACGACGGCACGAAGTACCGCCTGCTCAAGGCGCGCGAGTTCCACCAGATCGCAGGCCGCGCCGGGCGGGCGGGGTTCGACACCGCCGGCTACGTCGTCGTCCAGGCGCCCGAGCACGTCATCGAGCGCGCCAAGGCGCTCGCCAAGGCCGGCGACGACCCGAAGAAGAAGCGCAAGGTCCAGACGAAGAAGCCCGCCGAGGGGACGGTGAGCTGGACCGAGGAGACGTTCCAGCGCCTGCGCGACGCCAGGCCCGAGCCGCTCGTCTCGCGGATGCGCGTCGACCACGCGATGATCCTCAACGTCGTCCACCAGCCCGGCGACTCGGTCGAGCGCATGCGCGCGCTCACCGAGGACAACCACGAGGACGAGCGCGGCCGGCGCCGGCTCTCCCAGCAGGCGCAGGCGCTCGGCGACGAGCTGCTCGCCGCCGGCGTCCTGGAGTGGCTGCCCGAGCCCGACGAGGAGGGCCGCACGCTCAAGCTCGCCGACGACCTGCAGGAGGACTTCCAGCTGAACCAGCCGCTCGCGTCGTTCGCGCTCATGGCGCTCGACCGGCTCGTCGCCGAGGCCGGCCCGGACACCGACCCGCACGAGCACGCGCTGAACGTCGTCTCGGTCGTCGAGGCGATCCTCGACGACCCGTTCCCGGTCCTGCTCGCCCAGCAGAACCGCGCGAAGGCCGAGGCGGTCGCCGAGATGAAGGCCGAGGGGATCGAGTACGACGAGCGGATGGAGCTCCTCGAGGAGATCACGTGGCCGCGGCCGCTGGCCGAGGGCCTCGAGGACCTGTTCCGCACCTACCGCGAGCGCCACCCGTGGGTGCGCGAGGGCGACCTGTCGCCGAAGTCGGTCGTGCGCGACATGTACGAGCAGGGGCGCACGTTCAGCGAGTTCGTCGCCTACCACGGGATCGCCCGCTCGGAGGGCCTGCTGCTGCGCTACCTCAGCGACGCCTACCGGGCGCTGCGCCAGACCGTCCCCGAGCAGCTCAAGAACGACGAGCTCGACGACATCGTCGACTGGCTCGGCGAGACGATCCGCCAGGTCGACTCGAGCCTGCTCGACGAGTGGGAGGCGCTCACGCACCCCGAGGACGTCGAGCGCGCCTCGGCCGCCGCCGCGGCCGGCGACCCGCCGCCCCCGCCCCGGCCGATCACCGGCAACGAGCGCGCGTTCACCGTCATGGTCCGCAACGCGATGTTCCAGAAGGTCCGGCTCGCCGCGCGCGACCGGTTCGAGGAGCTCGCCGAGCTCGACGCCGCCGCCGGCAAGCTCACCGACCCGCCGACGCGCCCGGCGATGACCGCCGAGGCGTGGGAGGAGGCGCTCGGCGCCTACTGGGACGAGTACGACGAGATCGGCACCGGACCGCAGGCCCGGTCGCCCGAGCTGCTGATCATCGACAAGGACCCGGACGCCCGGACCTGGACGGTCCGCCAGATCATCGACGACCCGGAGGGCAACCACGACTTCGCGATCGTGGCGACCGTCGACCTCGACGCCTCCGACGCCGCGGGCGAGCCGGTCGTCCGCACCGAGTCGTTCGTGGCCGCCGGCCTCGTCTAGGACCGCGACGTCGGCGTGGCGACGAGGACCGGGATCTTCCGGTCGGTCTTCTCCTGATACTCGGCGTACGGCGGGTAGGCGGCGACCGCCCGCTCCCACCAGATCTCGCGCTCGCGGCCGTCGACCTCGCGGACGGTCACGTCGAACGGCTCGGGCCCGTCCTGGATCATCACCTCGTCGGGGTGGGCGACGAGGTTGTGGTACCAGGCGGGATGCGCGTCGGCGCCGCCCTTGGAGGCGACGATCGCGTACTCGCCGTCGTGCTCGACGCGCATCACCGGCGTCTTGCGGATCTTGCCGGACTTCGCGCCGCGCATCGTGACGATGACGATCGGCCAGTCGGTGCCGGGGAGCGTGTTGGCGCGCTGCCCGCCGGAAGCCTCGTACTCCTCGACCTGCTCGCGCGCCCAGTCGGACGTGCTCGGTGCGTACTCACCTGTCAGTGGAGCCATGCCACCAGGTATACCCCATAGGGGAATAGCTCACCGGACGCCGGCGTCGGCGAGCCACGCCCACGCCTGCGCCTGATCGACGACCTGCACGCCGAGCTTGGCCGCCTTCTCGGTCTTCGCGGTGCCGACGTTGTCGCCCGCGATGAGCATCGTCGTCGACGCGCTGACCGACGAGGCGTTCGTGGCGCCGGCCTGCTCGAGCAGGCGCACGAGCGCGGGCCGCGCGACCTTCGCGCCGCTGTCGGGGTCGGAGAACGCGCCGGTGACGACGACCGTCGCGCCCTTGAGCGGCGTGTCGGCGGCGGCCGCCACCTCGACCGGGCGGTCCTCGTCGCGGACGTCGAGGTCGACGCCCGCGGCGCGCAGCCGCGCGATCTCCTCGCGGACCTCGGGGCGGGCGAAGTACGCGGCGATCGACTGCGCGACCTTCGGGCCGATGTCGCGGATCTCGTCGAGCTCCTCGGCGGTCGCGCCGGCGATGTCCTCGATCCGCTCGTAGCCGGCCTGGCACAGGCGCTTGGCGACGCCCTCGGACGCCATCGGGATCGCCAGGCCGATGAGCGCGCGCCGCAGCCCCAGACCGCGCGAGCGGTCGATCGACGCCACCATCGACGAGGCGAGCGTCTCGCCCATCCGCTCGTAGCCGACGAGGCGCTCGACGGTCAGCGCGTAGAAGTCCGACGGGCGCTCGAGCACGCCGTCCTCGGCGAGCTTCTCGATCCACGTCGTGCCGACGCCCTCCATGTCGGCGGCGTGCCGCGACGCCCAGTGGATGAGCCGCCGGACCGCCTGCGCGGGGCACTGGAGGTTCTCGCACCACAGCTCCTCGCCGGTGCCCTTGACGACGAGCGCGGTCCCGCACGACGGGCAGTGCGTCGGCACCTCGATCGGCCGCTCGTCGCCGGTGCGCCGCTCGGGCACCGAGCCGGAGATGAACGGGATCACGTCGCCGCGCCGCATGATCCGGACGGTGTCGCCGATGCGGATGTCGCGCTCGGCGACCAGGCGCGGGTTGTGGAGGGTCGCGTACGTGACGGTCGTGCCGCCGACGAACACCGGCTCGACCTCCGCGCGCGGGACGACCCGGCCGATCTTGCCGACCGGCCACGTCACGGCCTTGAGCACGGTCATGCGCTCCTCGGCCGGGTACTTCCACGCGATCGCGCCCCGCGGCGCCGCGCTGGTGAACCCGGCCGCCTCGAACGCGCGGCGAGCGGCCAGCCGCACGACCGCGCCGTCGATGAGGAAGTCGTAGCTGTCGCGGCGGGAGGCGATCTCCTCGATCGCGGCGCGCACCTCGTCGCCGCCCGCGGCCTCGAACACGTCGGGCACCTCGAAGCCCAGCTCGGCCAGGCGGTCGGCGAACACGGCGTCCGGCGCGCTCTCCTCGAACAGGTCGAACGCGAAGAACCGCAGCGTGCGGCCCTCGTCGACGCACTGCTGCGGCGACTGGTGCACGAGCGTCCCGGCGGCCGCGTTGCGCGGGTTGGCGAGCGGGCGGTCCGGGTGCGCCTCGTTGTAGGCCTCCCACACCGACCGCAGCATCACCGCCTCGCCGCGCACCTCGACGCGGCCGGGCGCGTCGACCGACTGCGGCAGCCCGAGCACGACGAGCCGCGCCTTGTCGGTCACCCGCTCGCCGTCGCGGCCGTCCCCGCGCGTGGCGACGTACTCGAGCTCGCCGCCCGAGTAGGCGATCGCGAGGCTGATCCCGTCGAGCTTCGGCGTCACGCGGAACGCCTGGCCGGGGAAGCGCGCGACGAACGCGTCGAGCTGCTCGGGCCGCGTGGCCTTCTCGAGCGAGAGCATCGGCCGGCTGTGGCGGATCGTCTGGCCGGGGACGAGCTCGGGCGCCCACGGCCGGTCGAGCGGGTTGTCCTCGAGGTCGATCTCCGGGTGCTCGACCAGCAGCCGGCGCAGCTCGGCCTCGAGCGCGTCGTAGTCGGCGTCGACGAGCTCGGGCACACCGCGGGCGTACAGGCCGCGGTGGCGGTCGATCTGGGCGGCGAGGTCGCGCGCCAGGGCGGCGGCGTCGGTTCCGGGCGGGGTGCTCACGCCCGCCGGAATCTAGGCGACGCGGACGACGACTCGCGGTCGTCGAGCGCGAAGCGGACGCCGCCGCTCAGGTCCGGGCCTGTGGCGCGGGGGCGGCGCGCTCCCACTCGGCCTTGTGGACCTTCTTCTCGGCCTGGTAATCGGCGAGCGCCTCGGGCGAGTCCACGTCGCCGAGCGTCGGGTGCCACGGGATGAGCTCCTCGGCCGCGGCGACCCCGAACCGCTTGGCGAGGACCGAGCCGAGCGCCTTGACCTTCATCGTCCCGAAGCCGGGGAGCGCCTCGAGGTTCGCGCGCAGCTCGGCCGCGTCGGCGGCGTCGGTCCACACGCGCGCGGCGTCGCCGTCGTAGCGGTCGCGGATGTGCACGGCGAGGTCGTGGACGCGCCGGGCCATCGAGCCGGGGAAGCGGTGGACCGCCGGCTTCTCGCGGAAGACCGCCTCGAGGTCGGCGCCGGCGAGCGCCGCCGGGTCGAGCGAGCCGACGCGCTCCTTGATCACCAGCGGGCCGAGGAACGCCTTCTGGACGGTCACCTGCTGGTCCAGGACGAAGCCGACGAGCAGCGCCATCGGGTCGGTCGCGATGAGCTCGTTGGCCTCATCGGAGTCGGTGAAGTACAGGCGGTCGGGCACGGACGGATCGTACCCCTCGCGCCCCGGCCGTCAGGCGGCGCGGGCCGCGACGCCGCCGCGCAGCGCGCGTAGCCGGGCCTCGATCTCGGCGCGCTCGGCGACGAGCTGCTCGACCGGCGTCGGGCGGGCGAAGAGGTAGCCCTGGGCGAGGTCGACCGGCGTGCAGGCGCGCAGGTACGCGAGCTCGTCGGCCGTCTCGACGCCCTCGGCGACGACGGTGATCCCGAGCTTGGACGTCGCCGCGGCCAGCGCCTCCATGAGCGTCTGGCTGCGCGCGCGCTCGTGGATGTCGGTCACGAACATCCGGTCGATCTTCAGCTCGTGGGCGGTGATGTTCAGCAGCGTCGACAGCGACGCGTAGCCCGTGCCGAAGTCGTCGATCGAGGCGCGCACGCCGTAGCGCTCGACGAGCGGGACGATCTCGGCCTGGAAGACGCCGGCGGAGAGGAACGCGTCCTCGGTCAGCTCGAGCACGAACCGCGAGGGCGCGCCGGTCGCCGCCAGGCGCTCGAGCAGCGCGCGCATCGTCGCCGGGTCGGTCGCCTGGCCGGCGGAGACGTTGAGGCTCACGGTCGTGTGCGGGCCGAACGCCGCGTCGAGGGCCGGCAGCGAGGCGAGCACGTCGTCGATGACGATCGAGCTGATCGCGTCGAGCAGGCCGAGCTGGTCGGCGAGCCCGATGAACGCGGCGCTCGGCGACAACCTGCCCTCGTCGTCGACGCGGCGGGCGAGCGCCTCGAACCCGACGACCTCGAGCGTGCGCAGGTCGACGATCGGCTGCAGCACGCTGCGGAAGCGGCGCTCGCGCACGGCGCGGCGCAGGACCTGCTCGAGCTCGGTCCGCGCGGACGCCTCGCGGCCCAGCTCGGCGTCGAAGTACGCGGCGCTGCCCTTCGTCGTGGTCTTCGCGTGGTACATCGCGGTGTCGGCGTTGCGGCGCAGCTCGGCGTACGTCGAGCCGTGGTCGGGATACAGCGCGACGCCGATCGACGCCGACAGCAGCAGCGTGTGCCCGTCGATGTCGAACGCCTCCTTCAGGCCGGCGAGCAGCCGCTCGACGATCGCGTTCAGGCCGGCGCGCGACTCGACCGGGTCGACGAGCAGCACGAACTCGTCGCCGCTGATGCGCGCCAGCACGTCGGTGGAGCGGATGAGGTCGCGGATGCGGTCGGCGACCGCCATGAGCAGCGCGTCGCCGGACGTGTGGCCGTAGAGGTCGTTGACCTGCTTGAAGCCGTCGAGATCGATGAACGCGAGCGCGATCGTGCGGTCGCCGGCGCCGTCGAGCGTGCGCGTGACGTGCTCGGCGAAGTACGTGCGGTTCGGCAGGCCGGTGAGCGGGTCGTGGTTGGCGCGGCGGGCCAGCCGGTTGGCGGCGCGGGCGGCGAGCGCGTGCGAGGCGAGCAGCGCGAACTTGCGCGCGAGCGCGATGTCCCGGCGGTCGAAGCCGGGCTCGCCGACGGCGCGGGTGAGGCGCATGAGCGCGCGGCGGTCGCGCGCGCCGAGCGGCAGGTAGAGCGCCGGCTGGTCGGTGACGGTCGCGGTGACGCGCCCGCCGAGGACCTTCTCGAACAGCCGCTCGCGCGGCCACCGGAGGCCGACCTGGTGCGGGTCGGTGGCGACGATGCAGGTCAGCGCCGAGCCGGGGCCCGCGTCCTCGGCGACGACGACCGCCTCGGTGAACGAGAAGACGCGCTCGAGGATCGCGAACACGCCCGCGAACGGGTCGTCGTCGTCGCCGAGCTGCAGGAGGCCGTCGAGCGCGTCGATGAGCACGGCGACGTCCTCGTTCTCGCGGCGCAGCGCGTCGAGGTCGCGGCGCTGCGAGAGGACGACCTCGCGCAGCTCCTCCGGGCTCTGCAGCCCGATCGCTGGATCGTCAACGGCCAAAGGCGATCGCGGAGATCATGAGGTTGCCGTGCACGTTGCGGTCGAGGATCACGCCCTGCTCGCCGAACGTGAAGCAGCCGAGGAAGGGCGCGCGGCCGAAGCTCTCGGCCGCGGTCGCGGCGACCGCGGAGACCTGCTCGCCGACCGCCATCCGGCAGCCGGCGCAGTAGACGACGAGCCCGCCGGCGATCTCGTTGCCGGGAACGGTCGCGATGGCGGTCGACGCGACGCGGCCGACGCGACGGACGAGCCGGTCGCGGTCGCCGCGCATGCCGTACAGCCGGGCGCCCTCCTCGACCTTCGCGAACGTCGTCAGGCCGCGCTCGGCGGTGACGGTCTCGGGGTGGATGAGCCGGAAGTGGGTGACCTCGTCGACCTTGCCCGCGCTGACCGCCAGCGGGGTCATCGTGGTGTCGGCGAGGATCGTGCCGCCGTCCGCGATGACGTCCTCGGGCACCGCGCCGCCGGTCCAGCGCTGGTAGACGTCGGCCGCGGGCTCGCCGTCGATGGCGAGGATGTGGCGGCCGCCGCCGTCGGTGACGATGCCGCTCTCGCCGCGGTCGAAGCCGAGCTCGGTGACGACGCCGTGGGTGCCGGTCGGCTCGTAGCCGCCCTGGAAGCCGAAGCCGATGCCGCCGGACGAGAACATCACGCCGACGACGAGGCCGTCGGTCAGCGGGCCGCCGGGGCCGAGCTGGCGCCAGCGGCCGCTGACGTCGTCGTCGGCCGAGCTGCCGCCGATGATCGGGCAGCGGTCGCCCACGACGCGGCGCAGGCCGTCGACGACGGCCTCCTCGCGGCCGGGGCTCTGGTAGATCCAGACGAGCTCGGGCAGCTCGCCGGGCGAGTCGGCGGCCTCGAGCGCCGCGTTCAGCGCCGCCTCGGCCGCGCCGGCGGCGTCGGCGCCGAGCGACGTGGCGGCCGAGCCGTACGCGCCGTCGGGGTCGTCGACGAGCAGGAGGCCGATCGAGTCGGGGCCGCCGAGGCCGTGCTCGGTCATGACGCCCGCCGACGAGGTGCCGCCGACCACGGCGGCGCCGGCGAAGCGCTCGGCGACGAAGGCGTGCACGACCGCGTCGTCGTGGCGCTGGCCGTAGAAGACGTAGACGAACTGCGGCTGGAGTCCGGACGCGCGCACCCGGCGGTCGAGGTCGGCCACGACCTGCGCCGTGTCGGGTCCCGCTGCCATCACCGACGTCACCTGCACGATGCATCCCCCGTCTCGGTCATCCCCTCCGGAGATCGACCGGCGGGTCGGCGGCTTGACCGGGCGTGGCCGGGGATCCGCCGATCGGCGGAGACGGCCGGGAGGGCGCGGGGACCGGGCCGGGGCGGGCGCCGGTCGCGCCCGCCCCGGCTCCGGAACGACCGGCGCCGGTCAGCCGGCCTTGCGGCCGATCGTGACCAGGTACTCGGAGTAGACGACGAAGCGCCCGTCGGTCGCCTCGTTGCGCCGCTCGGCCATCGCGACGATCTCACGCCGGCACTCGTCCCAGCGCCCCTCGGCGCTCAGGCGCTCACGCGCCTTGAGCGTCGGCCCGTACAGCGTCTCGAAGTGCTCCACCCAGCGGTCGGCCGAGTCGAACCGGAACGGGTTGAACCCACGTGCGAACGAGAGCTCGACGCCGGTCCCGGCGAAGAGCGCGCGGACGTGCTCCTCGTCGCCCCAGCGCGGGGGCGGCGAGGCGAACGAGGGCGGCGCGGGCAGGTAGGCGCCGAGGACCTTGAAGAGCTCGCCGATGAAGCTCGACGGCGTCCAGTTGACCAGGCCGATGCGGCCGCCGGGCCGCGTGACGCGCGCGAGCTGGCCGGCGACCACCTCGTGGCGGGGCGCGAACTGGACGCCGAAGACCGAGTAGACGGCGTCGAACGCGCCGTCGTCGCAGGGCAGCTCCTCGGCGTCGCCCTCGACCCAGCGCACCGAGAGGTCCTGGGCGGCGGCGCGCCGCCGCGCCGTCTCGAGCAGCTCGGGCGTGAGGTCGAGCCCGACGACGTCGGCGCCCGCCGCCGCGGCGCGCAGGGCGAGGTTGCCGGTACCGGTCGCGACGTCGAGGACGCGGTCGCGGGCGGTGACCGGGACGCGCGAGAGGACGTCGCGCGAGGGGACCTCGTCGACGAGCTCGGCGATCGCGCCGTAGTCCCCGGCCGCCCACGTGACGCGATGGGTGCGCTTGAGGTCGGTGGGGGAGATCGTGATGCTGGACATGGCGGGCAGCATCTGCGCACCGCGCGCGCCGCGCATCGGACGAACTCCCTATCCGCTCCCTACAGGTCCTACGGGGCCGCGGCGCCGCGCTCCAGGCGGGCGGCATGCGCGGCCGCCTCGGCCCGGTTGCGCACCCCGAGCTTCGAGAGGATGCGGCTCACGTGGTGCCCGGCGGTCTTCTCGCTGATGACGAGCGTCCGCGCGATCTGCGCGTTCGACATGCCCGCCTTCAGCAGGTCGAGGACCTCGCGCTCGCGGGCGGTCAGCTCCCCGGCCGACCCGCGCGGGCCGCCCGGCGTGCCGGCGCCGAGCCCGCGCATGACCGCGGCGGCGGCGTCCGCCGCTCGCGACGCGCCGAGCCCGCGCAGCGTGCCGTACGCGGCCCGCGCCTCCTCGCCGGCGACCTCCGGCGCGTCGTCGGCGAGCGCCCGGGCCAGCTCCAGGCGCGCCTCGGCGACCTCGAGCGGCATCCCGAGGCCCGTGAAGGCCGCGAGCGCGCGCCGGGCGGGCTCGGCCGCGTCGGCGGCACGGCCGGCGGCGAGCGCCACGCGCGCGGCCGCGAGGCGCGCGCGGGCCTCGACGAGGCCGATCCCGGAGGAGGCCGCGAGCGCGGCCAGCCGCTCGGCCGCGCCGCGCGCGCCCGCGTGGTCGCCGAAGGCCAGGCGCGCGTCGACGAGGGGGCCGAGCAGCCGCGTCGCCGCCATCGCGTCGTCGTCGGCCGCCAGCAGCCCCCGCTCGAGCAGCACGGCGGCGATCTGCGGCTCGTCCTGGGCGATCCGCAGCAGCGCGAGCGCCCGCAGGGCGGCGGGGTGCTCCTCGCGCCCGGCCAGGAGCTCCTCGGCCTCCGGCAGGCGGCCCTGGCGGATCCGCAGCTCGGCCAGCGTGGCGACCGTCGGCGCCCCGAGCGCCGGGATGTGGCGGCGGTGGACGTCGAGCGCCGCCTCCAGCGCGCGCTCGGCCTCGGCCCACCGGCCGGTCGCGAGCAGCACGTCGGCGTGGACGGTGCGGCAGGCGCCGAACAGCGTCGGCGCGCCGTTGGACTGCGCGAAGCGCTCGACCTGCTCGCACCACTCGGTCGCGCGCTCCCAGTCGCCGGCCGTCGCCGAGGCGGTGACGAGGTTGCAGTAGGCCTCGGCGAGGGTGTGGACGTTGCCGACCCGCCCGGCCGACGCCGCCGCCATCGCCTCCTCGAGCAGGTCCATCCCCGCCTCGTGCCGGCCCGCGTCCACCTCGGCGCGTCCGAGCACGCTGAGCGCGAACACCTCGAGGTCGCCGTCGTCCCGGTCGCGCGCGACCGCCAGCGCCTCGCGGCTGTGGGCGAGGCACTCCTCGACGGTCGCGGCGTGCCGTGCGCGCTCGACGGCGACCCAGCCGCGGCCGGCGCAGTCGCCGCCGTGCTCGACGGCCCGCTGGGCGCGCCCGAGCCAGCCGCGCGCCGCCGACGCGCGCCCGTCCAGGAGGTACTGGTGCGAGATCCACGCGCCGACCCGTCCCGCCTCGTCGCAGCGGCCGGCCCGCGCGTAGCGCTCGAACGCGCGCTCGCGGGTCGTCACGCCGGCGTCGAACTCGCCGAGGAACCACAGCGCCAGGCCCAGGCCGTCGTAGGCGTCCGGGGTTTCGCAGAACCCGAGCGCGGCCTCGAACGCCGTCCGCGCGTCCTGCCAGCGCGCCTCGTCGAGCGCCCGCCGGCCGTCCAGGAGATGGTCGGTGGCGCTCCCCGCGGACATGGCGCGATCATCCCAGCCGGGGGACCCGGCCGGGGATTTTCTGCTGCACAGGGGCGAGCGGCGGCGCGCCCGCGTCGGCCGGCGAGCTGGCGCGCCGGCAGGCTGCTGCGTCATGCTCGCGCGATGGCGAAGGAGTGCTTCTGCGGCTGCGGGCGCAAGGTGCGCTGGGGCCGGAAGAGGATCAGCAACGCGCTCGGGGCGCAGTTCGACAAGGACCTGCGGCTGTTCCGCGGGGCGGCCGACGACCCCGCGCAGGCCGAGCACGCCGCGGAGCTCGCCGACCTCGTCGCGACCGGCGAGCCGATCCGCGACGCGCTGCGCGACCTCGTCCACGGGACGATCACGCGCGACCAGTTCGACCGCGCGGCCGGGCGGGCGTGGATCAAGCGCGCGAGCGACATGCGCGGGCGCGTGGTCCGGCAGGTCCTCGACGAGGACTACGCCGGCTGGAACGCGCATGCGCAGGCGCAGCTCGTCCACGGCGGGCGCCGCGCACCGGCGGTGCTGCTCGAGGTCGAGGACACCGGCACGACCGTCAACCACGACCCGCGCGTCCGGCTGCGGCTGCGGGTCGAGCCCGAGGGCGAGCCGCCGTTCGAGCTCGAGCGCAAGCTCCTCGTCTCCCGTGTCGCGGTCCCGCGCGCGGGCGAGCGCGTCGAGGTCTTCTACGACCCCGAGGACCCCGAGAGGTTCACGTTCCGCCTCGCCGACCTCACCGACGACGCGCCGGCCCCCGACCGCGTCGAGCTGCTCGAGCGCCTCGCCCGCCTGCACGCCGACGGCGCGCTCACCGACGACGAGTTCCGCGCCGAGAAGGCCCGGATCCTCGGCTCGGCGCCGTGACGCGAGCGCCCCTACGTGCCATCCCCACCGCGGCATGGGGGTCTCCCCGATGACGTGGCCGCCGCGACCCGTCACCCTGTGACAGGACATGATCGATGGGATCGTCGAGCTGGTCGAAGGGGCGATGTCGTCGCCGTGGGTGCTGCTCGCCCTGTTCGCGGTCGCGGCGATCGACGCGTTCTTCCCCGCGGTCCCCAGCGAGAGCCTCGTCGTCACCGCAGGCGTCTTCGCCGCCGCGAACGGGGAGCCGAACGTCCCGCTCGTCATCCTCGCCGCCGCGGCCGGGGCGTTCGCCGGCGACCACATCTCGTACCTCATCGGCAGGACCGCCGAGGGGCGGCTCGCGCGCCGGCGGGCCGCGCGCCCGGCGTCCAGACGCGCGGCGAGATCGGCGGCCGGGCTCGCCTGGGCGCGCCGGACCCTCGACCGGCGCGGCGCCACGATCCTGCTCATCTGCCGCTACATCCCGGGCGCGCGCACGGCGGTCACGCTGACCGCCGGCGCGGTGCGCCACCCGTTGCGCTCGTTCTCGTTCTTCGACGGGATCGCGGCGCTGAGCTGGGGCGTGTACTCGACGCTCATCGGCTACATCGGCGGCGCCGCGTTCGAGGAGCAGCCGCTCAAGGGGCTCGCGCTCGGGCTCGGCATCGCGCTGACCGTCGCGCTCGCCATCGAGGTCATCCGCCACCTGCGCCGCCGCGCGACGGCGACCGCGTGAGCGCCGCGCTGCGCGCCGAGGTGCGCGGTGACGCCGGCGGCCGCGACGCGGTCCTCGCCCGTGCCCACGAGCTGGGCGTGCGCGGCTGGGTCCGTGCCGACGAGGACGGCATGGTGCGCGTGCACGCCGAGGGCGACGGCGAGGCGGTCGCGGCCCTGCGCGCGTTCCTCGCCGGGCTCGGGGAGGTGGGCGAGCAGCCGGCGAAGGTCGAGGGCCACGAGCAGTTCGCGGTCCGGGGCGTGCCGGCCGGCGCGTTCGTCGTGCGCGCCGGCGACCGCGGGTTCGCGCTCGTCCTCGAGGTCGCGGGCGAGCTCGCCGCCTGGACGCTGCGCCGCGAGCCGTCGATGGATCCCGCCGTGCGGCGCATGGCGATCCAGACGCCCGCCGAGCGGCTCCCGGCGGGCGGAGAGGACTGGGACCGCGGGCTGTACGAGCAGGGCGGCCGGGTGCCGTGGCCGGAGGCGCTCCGGCGCGGGCACGCCGTGTGCGTCCTCCACGGCGACCGGTTGCGCGGCGGCTTCGCGCTGCAGCGCACGCGCGGCGAGGGGCCGGGCTCGCAGTGGCTGCTCGTCAAGCGCCGCGACGCCGAGGCGGTCAGCGGGAGCTGAGCCGCTCCTCGAGCAGGCGCCCGGCGGCCAGCACGAGGGCGTCCGCACCGGGCGGGCCGACGAGCTGCACCGACGTCAGCGCGCCGGGCGCGGTCGGCAGCGCGAGCGCCGGCGCGCCCGTCGCGTTGAACGGGAACGTGAACCGGATGAGGTCCTCACGGACCGTGAGCTCGTCGACGTCGGCGGGCGGCGGCAGGATCGGCAGCGTGGGGGAGACGAGCAGGTCGACGTGGTCGAAGAGCGCGGCCAGCCGGGCGCGCAGCTCGGTGCGGCGCTCCTCGGCGTCCGCGACGGCGTCGTCGGTGACCTCCAGGCAGCGCGCGATCTTCGCGCGGACGTTGTCGCCGTAGACGCCCGGGTCGGCCGTGAACCGCTCGCGGTGCACGTCGGCGACCTCCCGCATGAAGATCGCGTAGACCGCACGGGCGCCGCCGAGCTCGACGGTCACGCGGCGCGGGAACGCGGCGACCGCGCGCTCGACGTCCGCGCGGACCCCCGGCTCGGCGTCGGCGAGCCACAGGACGCCGATCTCGAGGTCCTCGAGCGACCCGACGTGCGCCGGCTCGTAGCCGTCGACGAGGGCCGCGAGCATCTCCTCGCACGTCGCGACGGTGCGGGCGATCGGCCCGACGTGGTCGAAGCTCGGCGCGAGCGGGAAGCAGCCGGCCGCGTCGACGAGGCCGTGGGTCGGCTTGAAGCCGACGACGCTGCAGCACGCCGCCGGGATGCGGATCGACCCGCCCGAGTCGGTCCCGAGCGCGCCCTCAGCCGCGCCCGCCGCGACCGCCGCCGCCGACCCGCCGCTCGATCCGCCGGCGACGCGGCCCGGCGCCGCCGGGTTCGGCACCGTGCCGAAGTGCGGGTTCTGCGACGTGACGCCGTACGCGAACTCGTGCAGGTTCGTCTTGCCGACGTTCACCCAGCCGGCCTGCTCGAGCCGCACGACCGACGCGGCGCTGCGCTCCGGCACGTGGTCGCGGAACGCGCGTGACCCGTAGGTCGTGACCAGGCCGGCCGTGTCGAGCAGGTCCTTGACGGCGAGCGCGCGGCCGGCCGGGACGGGATCGGGGCGGGCGAGGAAGATCGACGGCTCCATGCGCGACCGGACGGTACCGGTCCGGCCGATGAGTTCCGGTCCTGCGCGCCGTCCTGGATGGCGTCGTGTCCGACATCACATCGGCGCCGTCCCGCGCCCAACCCCCGGTCCCGGCGCCCACGCCGCCGGCCAGCGGGGGCAAAGGGGGCCCGAGCCCTCGGGACGCCGGTCCGGTCGCCCTTCCCGGCGGGGCGTCGTGAGCGTGGGTCGCGAGGCCGCCGCCGAGAGATCGAGGCACAGATGACCACCGCCAAGTCCTTCAAGCGTCTCGTCCGCGCGCGGATGGCGAAGACCGGCGAGAGCTACACCGCGGCGCGGGCGATGCTCCTCGCCGCCGACCGGCCCGAGCCGTCCGAGGAGCGGCCGGCGCTGCCGGCGCCGGACGCGTCGATCCGCAAGCGCACCGGACGCGGCTGGGAGGAGTGGTTCGCGCTGCTCGACGGCTGGGGCGCCGCCGGCCTGCCGCACCGCGACATCGCGCGCCGCGTCGCCGCCGAGCTCGGGATCGACCCGCTCGCGTGGAACGCCCAGGCGATCACCGCCGGTTTCGAGCGCGCCCGGGGCCTGCGCGCGCCCGGCGAGCGCGACGACGGCTTCGCGGCGACCGCGTCGCGCACGGTCGGCGTCCCCGTCGAGCGGCTGTTCGCGGCGATGACCGGGGACGACGCCGGCGGGCGCCTGCGCCCGCGCGGCGCCACGCCGCCGCGGCGAGCGCGGTACGACTGGGAGGACGGGCCCGGCCGCGTGCTCATGACGTTCGCGGCCAAGGGCGACGGCCGCAGCACGGTCAGCGTCGAGCACCGGCGCCTCCCCGGCGCCGCCGAGGCCGACCGGATGAGGGTGTTCTGGCGCGAGCGGCTCGCCGCGGTGAAGGCCCGGCTCGAGTCCGCCTGAGCCGCCGCGCTCAGACCACCCGGCCGGCTTCGGCCCACGCGGCGGCGCGCGAGCGGGGCCGGCCGATCATCGCGTGCGTGCCGTCGTCGAGGACCGGGCGCTGGAGGAGCTTGGGGTGCTCGGCGAGGATGCGCGCGACCTCGTCGACCCCCAGGCCGTCCGCGTCGAGCCCGAGCTGCTCGTAGAGCCGGTCGCGGCGGATGAGCGCGTCCGGCGGGTCGCCCTGCAGCCGGCTCGCGAGGTCGCGCAGCTCGTCCTCGGTGAGCCGCTCGGCGACGAGCAGGTAGCGGCGGACGTGCACGTCGTGGCCGGCGGCTCGGAGCGTCTCGAGCGCGTGGACCGAGGTCGAGCAGTGGGGGTTGTGCAGGAGCGTGAGCTTCGGCTGGTCGGGCATCGCCGCCGATGCTAGAGACGGCGGCGGGTGCGTCGGGGGCTCATGCCAGACTGGCTCGCCGTGAGCGCAGCGGTCCACCACGTCGACGCCGGCGGCCCGGCGATCCGCACCGGTGGCGACGCGCTCGATCTCATGTTCTCGACCGAGGCGGAGTGGATCGCGCTCCCGGTCGAGCGGCTGGACCCGGCGTTCTTCGACCTCTCGACCGGCATCGCCGGCGAGATCGCGCAGAAGCTCGTCAACTACCGGCGCCGCCTCGCGGTCGTCGGCGACATCGGCGAGCACCTCGAGCGCAGCGGCGCGTTGCGCGACTTCGTGCGCGAGAGCAACCGCGGGCGGCAGCTCTGGTTCGTCGCCGACGCGGCGGAGCTCGAGGCGCGCCTGGCCGACGCGGCGTAGCCGCCGGCCGCCTCAGTGCACGAGCGCCTCGAGCGCGATGACGAACGCCCCGATGAGCCCGGCGAGCGCCGCGCGCCGGAGCGACAGGAAGAACGTGGAGCCGGTCAGCCGCGCGGCGGCGAAGCCGTACGCGGTGATGAGGCCGAGCCCCGACCACGTCGCGACGTCGAACGCGGTGTCGCGGGAGATGACCTCGGCGGCCGCGAGCACGAAGAACACCGCGGGGAACGCGATGCCCACCGCGACCGCGGTCGCGCGCTCGGCGATCTCGCCCTTCTCGCGCCGCCCGACGCGACGGCCGGTCCGGGTCTGGGTCCCGATGTACTCGCTGAAGCTCTCGGCGAGCGCGACGGCGACCCCGGTCGCGAGCAGCTTCGCGACGACCTCGCCGGGCCGCGGCGGGTGGCTCGAGAGCGCGACGACGAGCGCGAGCCCGATGATCGAGCCGTAGAGCACGCGTGAGACGAGCTCCGACCGCAGGTGGGCGGCGATGGCTCCGAGCAGGCCGCGCCGTGGCGTCTGGGGATCGGGGAGGGCGGCCATCCTGGCGTTCTACTCGGGTGGTCTCTGGAGGGCAAGCGGCTTGGGCCCGGGCGTGGCTGTTTCTCGAGGCCCCGGGGCGTGGCTGTGTGCCGCGGTGCGCGGCAGCCATCACGAGGACGGTCCAGATCGCCGTTGTCCGCGTGATGGCTGCCGTCGACCCCGTGCCACACCGCCCACGCCGGACCCGCGACGGACCAGGACCAGGAACCAGGACCCCGACCAGGACCCGAGCGACACAGCTCAGAGCGCCGACCGGGCGCGTTCGGCGTTCAGCCGCTGGCCGGCCGCCGCGAAGCCTTCCGCCGCCCGGAGGAACTCCGCCGCCGCGCGTTCCTCGTCGCCCTCGCAGCGGAGCAGGTGGCCGCGGGCCTCCGCGATCGCCGCCGACCACGGGCCGCCGGCCCACAGCTGCGCCGAGCGCTCGGCGCGTCCCAGGAACTCCCGGCCGCGCTCGCCGTCGCCGGCACGCGCGCAGGTCGAGGCCGCCGTCACCCAGTAGTCGATCGGGCAGAAGCGGCACTCGGGCTCGGCGTCCAGGAGCTCCTCGGCGCGGTCGACGACCTCGACGGCCTCGGCCGGGCGCTCGGGCAGCCGCACGAGCGGCGCGTACGCGAGGTGCAGGACGTGGTGGGCGAGGGGGGAGGCGTGCGCGAGCTCGACCGCCTCCTCGAGCTGCGCCCGGGCGCCGCGGCGGTCGCCCGCCAGCCGGAGCGCGTCCCCGAGGCGGGCCCGCGCGAGCGCCTCACCGCCGCGCGAGCCGACCTCGCGGCTCAGCCGCGCCGCCTCGCGCAGGCGGTCGAGCGCGCCGGGCACGTCGCCGGCGAGCAGCAGCGCCTCGCCGAGGACGGTCGCCGCGAAGCCCTCGCCCCGCCGCGCGCCCGACTCGCGCGCCTGGTCGTGGAGGCGGCGGGCGAACGCGACGAGCCGCTCGTGCGGGTCGCCCGCGTGCAGCACGTACTCGGTCACGCACAGGTACGCGTCGACGATCTGGTCGGCGAGCGCGGGGATCCGCCAGCTCTCGGCGAGCTGCCAGCTCATCACGTCGTCCCAGCGGCCCTCGGCGTGCGCGAGCATCGCGCGCAGGTCGAACAGCAGGTCGTCGGGCTCCTCGCCGCGCGTCTCGATGAACTCGGCGGCACGGTCGGCGCGCCGCGCCGCCTCGGTCACGTCACCGCGATACCAGGCGACCATGCCGCCGACGAGCAGGCCGCGGCTCGCGTGCGGCCCTTGGGGATCGACGTCGGCTATCGCGGCCTCGGCCGCGTCGAGGTCGCCGAACGCGACGTGCGCCCTGGCCTCCTTGATCCGCAGCGCGTCGGCCGGGCGGCCGGCGCGGCGCGCGGCGGCATACGTCGCGACCGAGCGCCGGTCGCCGCCGGCGTGGCGCAGGTCGCCGAGCAGCTCGAGCAGCTCGGCGCGCAGGTCGGGCCCGGCGTGCTCGAGCGCGCGCTCGGCGAGCCGGGTCCCGTCGGCCACCGCGCCGACGCCGGCGGCGGCGCGGGCGGCGTCGCGCAGGAGCGGCACCGCCTCGGCGGGCCGGCCGCAGGCGAGCAGGTGCGTGGCGATCCGGGCCGGCTCGGCGCCCGCGGCAGCGAGGCGCTCGGCGGCGTCCGCGTGCGCGGCCGCGAGGCGGTCGGCGGGCGTCCGCCGCCGGGCCGCGTCGCGCAGGAGCGGATGGCGGAAGCGGTACAGCCCGCCGCCCGCGCGGGCGAGCACGCCGTGGCGCCGGCCCGCCTCCAGGGCGTCCTCGACCGCGGCGACGTCGGCGCGGGCGACCGCGGCCACGTCGGCGGCCGAGAAGCCGTCGTCGAGGATCGCCAGCACCGGCAGGAGCACGGCGGCGGGCTCGGGCAGGCGGTCAAGGCGCGCGTCGAGCAGCTCGCCGAGGTGGGCGGGGATCGTGACCGCGCCGGTGTCGTCGACCGCCGAGGCGAGCTCCTCGGCGAAGAACGGGTTGCCGGCCGCGGCCGCCACGACCGCGCCGACGGCGGCGGCTCCGAGCGGGCGTGGCGCGGCGGCCGTCACGAGCGCGCGCAGGTCGTCCACCGCGAGCGGGCCGAGCGCGACCTCGGCGGCGAGCCGGTGCTCGAGCAGCCGCGTGCGGATGCGCGCGAACGCGGGCGACGCCTCGCCGGGCCGTGCGGCGAGCACGAGCACGAGCCGCGCGCTCCGGGCGACGCGGGCGAGGTACGCCGCGAGCCCCAGCGTCCCCTCGTCGGCGGCGTAGAGGTCCTCGAGCGCGACGAGCACGGGACGCTCGGCGGCGGTCCGCTCGAGCAGGTTGCCGACGGCCGCCGCCACCGCGTGGCCGGGCACGGGCTCACCCGGCTCGGCCGGCGCCGGGCCGGACGGCACGAGCCGGCCGAGCGTCGCGCGCGTGCCGTCCGAGACCCGCGCGAGCAGATCGGCGCGCTCGTGCACGAGCGGCGCGAGCGCCTCCGCGAACGCGCGATACGGCAGCCGGCCCTCCTCGTCGTGCGCGGCCGCGCGCAGCGTTTGCCAGTCGCGCTCGGCGGCCTCGGCGACGACGGCGTCGACGAAGCGCGACTTGCCGATCCCCGCGTCGCCGAGGACGAGCAGCGCGCCGCCCCGTCCGCCGGCGGCCGTGTCGAGGAGGCGCTCGGCGACGGCGAGCTCGGCGTCGCGGCCGAGCGGCGGCTGCATCGCCGGGCCGCCTGCGCGGACGGCCGGGCCGGCGCTCAGACGCGCGTGCAGCTCGGCGGTCTCGGGCGAGGGCTGCAGGCCGAGACGCTCGAGGGCCGCCCGGAGCAGCGCGTACCGGCGGGCCGCGGCCGCGAGGTCGCCGCGCTCGGCGTGGGCGCGCATGAGCTCGCGGTGCGCCTCCTCGTCGGCGGGCTCCTCGACGAGCACCGCCTCCCAGTCGCCGGCCGCGCGCAGCCGGGCCAGCCGCCGCGCCCGGACGCGCTCGCGCGCGGCGGTCGTCCACGGCTCGAACCGGTCGTCGGGCAGCAGCTCGCCGCCGTAGGCGGACTCGTCGCCGGCCTCGTAGCGCCCGAGGTCCGTCGTGACCTGCACGCCGGGAAGGAGCTCGACGACGCCCTGGCGCAACACGACCGCCTGCGGGTCGCCGAGCGCCCGGCGCGCGAAGTGCGCGGCCTTGTGGAGGTTGGCCGCGCCGGCCTTCGGGTCGAGGTGCGGCCAGAGCGCGTCGATCACCTCGTCGCGGGCGGCGCGCCGGCGGGGCGCCAGCGCGAGGAGCTTGACGAGGTCGGCGGCCCGCCGCTGCGGGAACGCTTCGGCGGTCACCCGCCGGCCGTCGACCTCGACGCGAACCCGCCGAGGAGCCTGATGCCGGCGGTCTGCATGTGCGCGATCCTGCAATGCGCCCGATCCGGGACCGACGCACCGCGCCGGTCCCGGCGGCCGGGTGCCTCGCGGACGGCTGCCGGGCTCACCGCCGCCGGCGCGTCCGCTTGCGCTCGAGCACGAGCGCCACCTTCGTGCCGGCCGCGACGCGGCGCCCTGCGCGGATCTTCTGGGACTTGACGCGAACGGGTCCGCGGCGCGCGCCGGTGAGCCTGCCGACACGGCAGCCCGCCCGCCCGAGCGCCTTGCGGGCGGCGCCGAGCGTGCGGCCGCGCAGCCGGGGGACGACGCAGCGGCGGGCCTTCGCGGTCGAGGGCGCCGAGCTCGTGCCGGCGGGCGCGGCCGCGACCGGCACCGACGGCGCCGGGTCGGCGGGCGCTGCCGCGGCCGCGGGCGCCGGGGCGGACCCGGACGGGGCGCCGGCCGGCGGCGTCACCGCGGCGGCGGCGGGCGAGGTGGCCGGGGCAGGGCGCTCGTAGGCGCCGCGGTCGGTGCGGGCGACACCGTCGCCCTCGCCGTCGGCGATCCGCGTCCGGCCGGCGAGGTCGTCGCGCTCCTCGGCGAACGACGGGTCGCCGCTGTCGACCGCCGGCGAGTCGGCGGCGAGCCCGAAGTCGGCGGGGGAGAGGAAGCCGGGGTCGACGCCGACGAGGTTGCGCGTCGCCTGGTCGACGGTCCCGTTGCCGCTGCCGGCGGGGAACGGGGCGGGGAGGATGCTGTCGGCGATGACGACCTTCGCCGCGCCGGTCTGGGGCGGCGTGGCGCCGATCCGGCGGCCGACGGTCTCGACGCCGTGCACGATCGAGTTCTCGAGCACGAGCTGGGAGGTGCCGGTGCTCTTCGACGTCACGCTCAGGCCGTAGGTTGCCGTGACCGGCCCGGTCGGCCGCACGATCGTGACGTGGTCGGCGATGACCGACGTCCCCGAGGCCGACAGCCCGGTCGCGCTCGCGACGCCGTTCGTGCGCACGAGCAGGAGCGAGTCGCGCACCTCGGTCGGGTTGCCGGCCGAGAGCGCCACGCCGCTGACGGCGCCCGCGGTCGCCGCGAGCGTCGACCGCGCGACGGTGAGCGACGAGGGGTGGTCGGAGGTGTGGCAGTACACGCCGGTCGCGCCGGACAGGACCGAGTCCTCGACGGTGAGGTCGGCGCCGTAGTAGGAGGCGCGCACGGCGTCGGCGACCGGCGCGTCCACCCACACCTTCCGGAGCGTCGTCGTGCCCGTCGCCTCGATCCCGCCCGTGCGCGGGTTCTTGCTGATGACGGCGACGTTCTCGACGAGGTCGTCCTTCACGCGCAGCCCGTACGTGGTGAACCCGTCGAGCCAGGTGGACGGGACCTCGACCGCGAGGTCGCGCAGGACGACCGCGTGGTTCGACGAGTACAGGTCGAACACGGTGCCCTCGGTCGTGCTCGTACTCGTCAGCCTCGTCGCCCCCGGGCCGGCGCCGCGGATCGTCACCGGGTCGGTGCCGGGGCCGAGCGACCACTTCGTGCTCGTCGTGTAGATCCCGGGCCCGATGACGATCTCGTCCGGCGTGCCGTTGGACAGCGCGGTGTGCTGGAACGCGCCGGCCTGGAGGTTGCCGGCGGCGACCTGGATGCCGGAGCAGCCGGCGGGCGCGCCGACGCAGAAGGTCGTGGCGTGGGCGTCGGCGGCCGCGGTGAGCGCGCCGGCGCAGAGCGAGAGGAGGACCAGGCAGGTGCGGGTGATCGACATGCGGCGCAGCCTGCCGTCGGCGGCCGCGCCGTCCTATGGAGGATCCCGGCAGGCGGGTGTCGGTTCTCCGCCATCCTCGTGGCGGCGGCGCGCCGGGCGTCAGGGCAGCTCGACCTCGGCGAGGCGACGGCGGCGGTGGCGCCGCGGCACCTCGAGCGGCCGTTCGAGCACGCCGAACCACAGCAGCACCGCCACGGGGTCGACGCCGAGGCGGCGGCAGATCCGGAGCGTCAGCCAGGCGATCACGGTGACGGCGAGCGCGCACACCAGCAGCGCGGCACAGACGGCGAGCAGCATGGATCTCCGATTCGCCTCCGGCCGCGCCGCTCCTGCGCGCCTACCGCTCCTCGCGGACGACCTCGCGCGCGTCCTTGTCGAAGCGCAGGCCGAGGAACGACGGGTGCCGCAGGCGGCCGTCGGGCGTCCACTCCATGAACGCGATCTGGGCGACGAGCTCGGGCTCGACCCACGTCGCCGCGCGCGGCAGGCCCTTCTCCGGGACGAACGGCGGGGTCTCGCGCTCGAGCGGGGCCAGGCGCTCGGCGAGCTCGGTGAGCGTCCCGCGGTCGAAGCCGGTCCCGACCTTGCCCGCGTACCGCAGCCGGCCGTCCTCGTCGAAGTAGCCGACGAGCAGCGCGCCGAGGTGGGTGCGCGACCCGCGCGGCGCGGTCCAGCCGCCGATGACGAGCTCCTGCGCGCGCGTGCACTTGAGCTTGAGCCAGTCGCGCGAGCGCGCCGACACGTACGGCGAGCCGACCCGCTTGGCGATGAGCCCCTCCCAGCCGTCGCGGCACGCCTGCTCGAGGAGCGTCGCGCCGTCGCCGGTGAGCTGCTCGGTGATGCGCAGCGGGTCGCGCCAGTCCAGGAGACCCTCGAGCACCGCCCGGCGCTCCTCCAGCGGGCGCGGGCGCAGGTCCTCGCCGCCGGCGACGAGCACGTCGAACGCGTACAGGTAGAGCTCGGCGCCGTCGCCGGCGCCGAACCGGTCGCGCCCGCCGACGAACGCGACCGCCTCGCCGTCGAGCACGAACCCGTCGGCCGGGTCGGCGTCGAGCGCGGCGGCGAGCGCCGGATAGCGGTCGTTCAGCGACAGCTCGTTGCGCGACCACAGCCGCGTCACCCCGCCGTCCTTGACCGCCAGGCAGCGGATGCCGTCGAGCTTGCGCTCGAACACCCAGCCCGGCCCGGACGGCCGCTCCTGCGTCAGGACGGCCTTCATGGGCGTGAGGAACCGGGGCCGCATCGCGCGACGGGTTCTACCCGACCCCGGCGACCGGCGTGAGACCGGGTTGACACTGACCCGGTTCCGGCGCGCCCGTACGGTCGCCACCCATGACCCTGAAGAACCTCATCACGACGGCGGCCGCGGCGGGCGTCGCCGTCCTCGCGATCGCCACCGGCCCCGCCGGCGCCGCCACGAACGACAAGCCGAGCGCAGGCCGCTTCACCGGGACCAGCTCGTTCGACGGCCCGATCTCGCTGACGTTCGAGCGCCGCGGCAGCATCGGCCTGCACCTCGGCCGCTACCGGGTGCGCGGCACGCAGCGCTGCCCGTCGGGCGAGCAGATCGCGATCGACGAGGGCGGGACCGTCACCGCGCGGACGTCGGCCCGCGTGAAGCCCAACCGGACGTTCCGCCTGAGCACGGTGGTGGTCAAGCTCGACGGCCGCTACACGTCGTCGCGCCGCGTCGAGGGCAAGATCACGATCCGCACCGCGGCGTGCGAGCAGCGTGGCACGTTCAGCGCCACGCTCAGGCGCCGCTGACGGGCCTCACCGCAGGGCGTCGACCGCGATCCGGGCGGCGCGCGCGAGGAGCCGGTCGTCGGGCTCGGCCGCCGCCGTGCGGCGGTGGGACATGATCGCCATGACGAGCGGCGCGCCGTCCGGCGGCCACAGGACCGCGATGTCGTTGCGGCTGCCGTAGGTCGCCGTCCCGGTCTTGTCGCCGACGACCCAGCCGTCGGGCACGCCCGCGCGGATGAGCGTGTCGCCGGTCGTGTTCGTGCGCAGCCAGCGGGTGAGCACGGCACGCTCGCGCCGGCCGAGCGCGCCGCCGAGGACGAACGCGCGCAGGTCGGCGGCGAGCGCCCGCGGCGTGCTCGTGTCCCGCGTCTGCCCCGGCGCCCACGCGTTCAGCTCGGGCTCGCGCCGCTCGATCCGCGTGACGTCGTCGCCGAGCTCGGCCAGCACCGCCGCGAGCCCCTCCGGCCCGCCGAGCTCGTCGAGCAGCAGGTTCGCCGCGGTGTTGTCGCTGTGGCGCACCGCGGCCGCGCACAGCTCCCGCAGCGTCATCTCCGTGCCGAGCCGCCGGGCGGTGACCGGCGAGTGCGGCGCGACGAGCTCGGTCACCGCGATCCGGCGGTCGAGCGCCTCGACGCCGCGCTCGCGCAGGATCGCGCCGGCGGCGAGCGCCTTGATCGTCGACGCGAACGGGAAGCGCTCGCCGTCGCGCCACGCGACCGCGCGGCCCGATCCGGTGTCGACGGCGTAGACGCCGAGGCGCGCGCCGAACCGGCGTTCCAGGTGGCGGAAGGCGGGCGCGGCCGGCGAGCGGGCGGGCGCCGGCGACCCGGCGGCGGTCGTCGTCCCGGGCTGCGTCGAGGCCTCGCCCGCGGGCGGCTCGGAGCCGCCGCAGCCGGCGGACGCCGCGGCGAGCGCGAGCACGACCAGCGCGAGGCCGAGACGGCGGCGGCTCTGCGTCGCGTCGATCACGGCGCCAGCTTGCCACCATGGGAGCCGTGGTCCCGACCTGGCACGATCGGTCCCCGTGAGCCGCTCCGCCGTCACCGACCAGCGCCTGCGCGACCTCGCCCTGCTGCGCAAGGTGCGCGACCGGATCGACCGCGAGTACGCCGAGCCGCTCGACGTCGAGGCGCTCGCGCGCGACGTGCACATGTCGGCCGGGCACCTGAGCCGGCAGTTCAAGCAGGCCTACGGCGAGTCGCCGTACTCGTACCTCATGACGCGCCGGATCGAGCGCGCGATGGCGCTGCTGCGGCGCGGCGACCTGAGCGTCACCGAAGTGTGCTTCGAGGTCGGCTGCCAGTCGCTCGGCACGTTCAGCACCCGGTTCACCGAGCTCGTCGGGGTGCCGCCGAGCGTCTACCGCGAGCAGGCGGCGGGGGAGATGAAGGGCATCGCGCCGTGCGTCGCCAAGCGCGTCACGCGACCGATCAGGAATCGAGAAGCCCCGGCCGCGCGGCGCGGCTAGCGTGCCCCGCCATGACCGTCACCATCCATTCGTCGATGCTCCCGCACACCGACCACGAGGCGTCGCTGGCCTTCTACCGCGACATCCTCGGCTTCGAGGTGCGCCTCGACGTCGAGTACGAGGGGATGCACTGGATCACCTTCGGCTCGCCCGACCAGCCCGACACCGCGGTCGTCCTGTACCCGCCGGACGCCGACCCCGGCCTGACCGACGACGAGCGGCGGACGGTCAAGGAGATGATGGCCAAGGGCACGTACGCGAGCCTCAACCTCGCGGCGAGCGACCTCGACGCCACGTTCGAGCGGATGGCGGGCGCCGGCGCCGAGGTGGTGCAGGAGCCCACCGACCAGCCCTACGGGGTCCGCGACTGCGCGTTCCGCGACCCCGCCGGCAACCTGCTCCGCATCCAGCAGGCCTGATCGGCCGACACCCCTACGTCGTGACCCGGAGAGAGATGACGATCGCCACCACCACCGACGCGTCCGCGCCGCACCGGGCGGACACGCACGATGTCATCCGTGTCCACGGGGCGCGCGAGAACAACCTCAAGAACATCGACGTCGAGATCCCCAAGCGCCGGCTGACGGTGTTCACCGGCGTGTCGGGGTCCGGCAAGAGCTCGCTCGTGTTCAGCACGATCGCCGCCGAGTCGCGGCGGCTGATCAACGAGACCTACAGCGCCTTCCTGCAGGGCTTCATGCCGACGACGGCCCGGCCCGACGTGGACGTGCTCGAGGGCCTGACGCCCGCGATCATCGTCGACCAGGAGCCGATGGGCTCCAACCCGCGCTCGACCGTCGGCACGGCGACCGACGCCGACGCGATGCTGCGGATCCTGTTCAGCCGGCTCGCCGAGCCGCACATCGGCTCGCCCGCCGCGTACTCGTTCAACGTCGCGACCGTGCACGGCAGCGGCGGGATCACCGTCGAGCGCGGCGACAGGACGAAGACCGAGAAGGCGACGTTCAGCCGCGTCGGCGGGATGTGCCCGCGCTGCGAGGGCCGCGGCACCGTCAACGACTTCGACCTGTCGGCGCTGTTCGACGAGGACAAGTCGCTCAACGAGGGCGCGATCACCGTGCCCGGCTACAGCATGGACGGCTGGTACGGGCGGATCTTCCGCGGGTGCGGCTACTTCGACCCCGACAAGCCGATCCGCAAGTTCACCAAGCGCGAGCGCCACGACCTGCTCTACCGCGAGCCGACGAAGATCAAGGTCGACGGCGTCAACCTCACCTACCAGGGGCTGATCCCGGCGATCGAGCGCTCGATGCTGTCCAAGGACGTCGAGTCGATGCAGCCCCACATCCGCGCGTTCGTCGAGCGGGCGGTCGTGTTCACGACGTGCCCGGAGTGCGACGGCACGCGGCTGAGCGAGGCGGCGCGCTCGTCGAAGATCGACGGCAAGAGCATCGCCGACGTCTCGGCGATGCAGATCACCGACCTCGCCGAGTGGATCGCCGCGCTGGACGAGCCGTCCGTCGCGCCGCTGCTCGCCGCCCTGCGCGACACCGTCGACGCGTTCGTGGAGATCGGGCTCGGCTACCTGTCGCTCAGCCGGCCGACCGCCACGCTGTCGGGCGGCGAGTCGCAGCGGACGAAGATGATCCGCCACCTCGGCTCGGCGCTGACCGACGTCACGTACGTCTTCGACGAGCCGACGACCGGCCTGCACCCGCACGACATCCGGCGGATGAACGACCTGCTGCTGCGCCTGCGCGACAAGGGCAACACGGTGCTCGTCGTCGAGCACGAGCCCGAGACGATCGCGATCGCCGACCACGTCGTCGACCTCGGGCCGGGCGCGGGCGCGGCCGGCGGCACCGTCTGCTTCGAGGGCGCCGTCGACGGCCTGCGCGAGAGCGACACGATCACCGGCCGCCACCTCGACGACCGGGCGACGCTGAAGGCGCAGGTGCGCGAGCCCACGGGCAAGCTGGAGATCCGCGGCGCGAACGCGCACAACCTGCAGGACGTCGACGTCGACATCCCGCTCGGGGTGCTGTGCGTCGTCACCGGCGTCGCCGGCTCGGGCAAGAGCTCGCTCGTCCACGACTCGATGCCCTCGGGCGCCGAGGTCGTCACGGTCGACCAGACGCCGATCCGCGGGTCGCGCCGCAGCAACCCGGCGACGTACACCGGCCTGCTCGACCCGATCCGCAAGGCGTTCGCGAAGGCCAACGGCGTCAAGCCGGGGCTGTTCAGCGCGAACTCCGACGGCGCGTGCCCGAACTGCAAGGGCACCGGGGTCATCTACACCGACCTCGGGATCATGGAGACCGTCGAGACGACGTGCGAGGAGTGCGAGGGCCGGCGGTTCGACGCGTCGGTGCTCGAGTACCAGCTCGGCGGGCGCGACATCAGCGAGGTGCTCGCGATGCCGGTCGAGGAGGCGCTCGCGTTCTTCGCCGACGGCGACGCGAAGGTGCCGGCCGCGCACCGCATCCTCGAGCGCCTCGAGGCCGTCGGCCTGGGCTACCTGACGCTCGGCCAGCCGCTGACCACGCTGTCGGGCGGCGAGCGCCAGCGCCTGAAGCTCGCGACGCACATGGCCGAGAAGGGCGGGATCTACGTCCTCGACGAGCCGACGACCGGCCTGCACCTGGCCGACGTCGAGCAACTCCTCGCCCTGCTCGACCGGCTCGTCGACTCGGGCAAGTCGGTGATCGTCGTCGAGCACCACCAGGCGGTGATGGCGCACGCCGACTGGATCATCGACCTCGGCCCCGGCGCCGGCCACGACGGCGGCCGGATCGTGTTCGAGGGGACGCCCGCGGAGCTCGTCGCGGCGCGGTCGACGCTGACCGGCGAGCACCTGGCCGAGTACGTGGGGGCCTGACGCGCCCGCGGCGTGCTTGGATGACCTCGTGGCGACGCAGCCGGTCGAGATCGAGTTCTTCAAGCCCGAGCGGCGCCGCTACCGCTCGGTCCTGCACCGCCGCGACGGGCTCGTCGTCGAGCTCGACGGCGGCGGCTACAACCAGGTCGGCGGGCCCGGCCGCGAGCTGCCGCACGACCTGGCGCACTTCGTCGTCGAGGACGGGCTCGGGCTTGAGGCCGGGCTGTGGGGCGTGCTCTCGTCGGGCGGGATGTTCGACCACGCGAAGGTCGTCGCGGGCCGGCGGCCGCCGCACTTCGACGCACGCTCGCGCGCGGTCGTCGAGGCGGCGGGCGACCGGCTGAGCCAGGCCGAGATGCTGACCCGCTTCGTGTGCGACCTGACGCTCGACGGCGCCGACCGGGACGTCGCCCGCCTGAGGAAGGCCGCCGGGCCGCGCTGGTGGCACGAGACGACGCCCGAGCGGCTCGCCGCCACCTGCGCCGCGCTCCGCGAGACGAGCGCGCGCTGGCGCGACCTGCCGGCCGGCGAGGCGCTGACGGTCGTCTGGCGCCTGCCGCCGATGGTACCGGCCCGGGCCCGATGATCCCGGCCCGGGCCCGATGACACCGGCCGGACCGGTCAGCCGGCCCGGCCGCCGGCCGCGACCTGCTCGGACACCCCGAGCGCGCCGGCCGCGTGCATCGCCGCGACGTACCCGAACACGAGGCCCTGGCCGATCGTCGCCCCGGGGCCGGGATAGAACGTCCCGAACGCGTTGCCCGCCGCGTTCCCGGTCGCGTACAGGCCCTCGATGACGTCACCGTCCGCGCTCACGACGCGCGCGAGGTGGTCGGCCTGGATGCCGCCGCACGTGCCGAGGTCGCCGGGCACCACGCGGACCGCGTAGAACGGCGGCGAGGTCAGCGGGGCCAGCGTCGGGTTCGGTGTGACCGTCGGGTCGCCGTAGTAGCGGTCGTAGGCGCTCTCGCCGCGGTGGAAGTCGTCGTCGTGGCCGTGCGCCGCCATGACATTGAACCGCTCCACCGTCGCCGGCAGGTCGGGCAGCCCGACCCGGACGGCGAGGTCGTCGAGCGTGTCGGCCTTGTGCGCGATCCCGGCCTGGTACCAGCTCTCGGGCAGGGCCAAGCGCGGCATGACCGTCCCGCCCCCGAGCGGGTAGCGGTTGCGGTAGCGCTGGTCGAACACGAACCAGGCGGGCAGGTGCGGGGGCTCGCCGTCGTCGAGGCCGAGCATGATCTGCCCGGCGGTCATGTAGTTGACCGCCTCGTTCATGAACCGGCGGCCGGTCTTGTCGACGATGATCGAGCCGGGCAGCGAGCGCTCGGCGAGCAGGACCGTCGGCGGCTCGTCGCCGGGGCTCGCCAGCGACGGGAACCACCACGCCTGGTCGAGCAGCGTCAGCGCCGCGCCGTGCTGCTCGGCGATCTGCAGGACCTCGCCGACGTTCGCCGGGTTGCCGAGGCTCCAGTGCTCGGTGAGCTGGTCGGACTGGTAGCGCCGGCGCAGCTCGAGGTTGTGGTCGAAGCCGCCGGAGGCGAGGATCACGCCGCGGCGGGCGGTGACCGTGACCGACCGGCCCTCACGCTCGACGACCACGCCGGTCACGCGCCCGTTCTCACGCACGAGGTCGCGCAGCGGCGCGCGCGTCCACCAGCGCACGCCGCGCTGCCGCGCGCCGACGATCAGGCCGGCGGCGAGCGCCTGGCCGCTCGCCGACAGCTCGCGGCCGCGGGCCTTGCCGGCGAGGCCCTGCGTGAGCCGCGTCGCGACCGCGCGGGCGCCGCGCGGCTGCCGGGCGATGAGGCTCATCGACTTGTAGTCCGAGCCGGTCACCGGCATCGGCACCGGGCTCGCCATCGCCGGCGGCCGCAGCAGCGGGCGGTCCTCGCCGAGCATCGCCAGGTCGAACGGCGCTGACTCGAACGCGCGGCCGATCCACGATCCGCCGACCAGCTCGGGGAAGTAGTCGGCGTACTCGCGCATGTGCAGGAACCGGTTCGGCACGTTGCGGCGCAGCGCGTCGGCGGCGGCCGGCCCGTGGTCGAGGAAGCTCTCCCGGCGCTCGCGCGGCGATGCGTCGCCGACGAGCGCGTCGAGGTAGGCGGATGCGCGCTCGCGCGTGTCGGGGATGCCCTCCTCGGTGAGCATCGGGTTGCCGGGGATCCAGAACCCGCCGCCCGACAGGGCGGTGGAGCCGCCGAGGTACTCGGACTTCTCCACGACGAGGACGCTCAGGCCCCGCTCGGCGGCGGTGATCGCGGCCATCAGGCCCGTGCCCGACCCGACCACGACGACGTCGACGGCTTCAGGCTCGGCAGACATGTGGACGCTCCTTCCTGTCGGCTGCAGCCGAGGCTAGTGCGCTCGGCTCCCGATCAGGGTTCCCTTCATCACACGATCGCTCAGGCCCGGTTTGCGCCAGACGGCGGGCGGTCGCTCGTAGGGCCGCCCGAGCGGGTAACGCCCGCCGGGACGGGGAAACGACCACCACCGGAGGACCACATGTCCCGCCTGCTGAAGCTGTTCGCCGCCAAGCGCCTGTTCGACATGTTCCGCGGTCGCCGCGGCGCCCGCCGGGTGTGACGAGCTGACGACGAGACGGCCGGGGCGCGGCGGCGCCCCGGCTGTGTCGCGCCCGTGACACAACGGGCGCGTCAGGGCGGACAGACGGCGCCGGCCTGCGGACCTAGCGTCGTGATCACCGAGCCACGCCTCTTCGAAGGAGTCCTCCGTGATCAGCATCCGCCGCATCGCCACCGCCCTCGCCACCGCCGCCACGCTCGCCGCTCCGGGCGTCGCCGCGGCCCAGGCGCCGGACGCCGCCCACCAGTGGACGGTCGACAGCGCGTACGGCGGGATCAAGCAGGGCCGCCAGTACAAGCTCTTCAACCGCGGCTCGCAGATCGGCTACGACAACCGCGTCTTCGGCGTCGACCTCGGGTGGACGAAGAAGGGCGGCGAGTTCGTCTTCTTCAAGAACACCGGCAACCCGAACGTGCGCGACCATCGCGCGCGGCCGATCGCCGAGGACGAGAACGTCGCGATCTACAACACGAAGAAGCGCGCCTACCTGCGCTACCACAAGCGCGGGCCGTGGAAGGCCGAGCTGGAGTGGGACCGCTCCCCGCAGTACCAGTGGCAGGTCCGCCGGCAGGAGGGCTCGGGGACCGTCCGCTTCGCGCTCTTCAACGACAAGGTCGACAAGTTCCTCGTCTACCAGCACAAGAACTACGGCATCAACCTCGGCTGGCTCGAGCAGGGGCCGCCGCCGGTCCAGTCGTTCAGCGTGCCGCTGAGCGCCCAGCCGGTGACGCAGGGCTGGGTGCCGTACCTCGGCTCGTTCGGCGGCGGGACGCGCGGCCGGCTGCTGAGCGTGCAGAACGCCTCGCAGACCGCGACGCTGCTGTTCGTCAAGCCCGGGAGGTCGACGACGCAGTGCGGCGACCCGTCGGCGACCGTCCCGGTGCCGCCGCGGGCGCAGATGACCGCCGAGCAGCTCAAGGCGCTCTACGGCTCGTCGGCGCCGGCGCTGCCCGTGACGTTCCTGGCGTGCCTGACGACGCCGGCGCCGCAGTCGATCTCCCTCACCCACGTGAACATCACGTACCGGCTCGACGGGTGAGGGGAGGCGCTAGCGCTTGAACCGCGTGATCCGGCGCTTGACGACGTCGTAGGCCGGGCGCGCGGTGCCGTTCCGGCGCACCAGGCCGGAGTCGAAGCGGCCCTGGCAGTCGTCGCCGGTGAAGTTGTAGACGTACAGCCGCCGGACGTCGGCGCTGAAGCGGCGGGTCAGCGTGAACATGAAGTCGACGGCGCGGGCCTGGCGCTGCTCGGCCCGCTCCGGCTTGGCCGGGTCGCACGGGAACGAGCGGCCGAACTTCGCCACGCCGCCGGTCTCGGTCAGCCAGAACTGCGCGCGCGGGTTCAGGCGCTTGACGGTCCTGATGATGAGCCGGGTCCCGCTGTCGCGCCGGCGGTTCGTGTCGGAGTAGTTGTGGATGCCGACGAACTTCGCCAGCGACCGGCGGCGGCCGAGGGCCGCGTAGAAGCGGCGGATGTAGCGGTCGACGCCGCGCTGGTCGAGCACGTCGAGCGCGAGGATCGTGCAGCGCTTGCACATCTGCCGCAGCGCGAGGAAGTACTGCGCGGCGCGGCGCGGGTTGTTCCAGGTCGGCTGCGAGGCGTGGTTGGCCTCGTTCATCGCACCCCAGGTGCGGATGCCGAGCGGGCGGTAGCGGTCGATGAGCGCGCCGACCTTCTCCTTGTACTCGCGGACCGACGGCAGCTTGGCCTGCTTGAGGTTCGTCAGGTCGCTCGAGGAGATGTGCATGAGCACCTGCAGGCGGAGCGCGACCGCGCGGTTGACCCACGCGTCGGTGATGGCGAGCTCCCCGGGCCGGTCGATCGTGTCCCACTTGACGAAGTAGCGGACCTTGCGGATCCCGAGGTCCCCGAAGAGCGGGTTGTCGAACATCGCGACGTTCTGGTCGCCGATGCCGACCGCGACGGGGTAGAGGCTGCGGCTGCTCGTCGTCTTCGGCGTCGTGCTGCGCGAGGGCGCCGACGTCGTGGTGGGCGCCGGGCTTGCGCCGCCGGCGCGCGCCGGGCTGATGTCCTCGGTGGGCGCCTCGACCTGGGCGTGCGCGGCGGCGGGCGCGAGCGCGCAGGCGGTGAGCAGGCAGAGCAGGACGATCCGCGGCATGGCGCCTTGACCGTTCCCGGCCGGGGCCGCGGATCCTTCCTGGCGCGCGAAGGCCGGCGCGGGTGTCGCCGGCGCGGCCGCTAGGCGGCGAGCGCCGCAAGCCGCTTCGCGGCGCGCCTTGCGACCGACCTGCGCTCGTCGCCGGTGAGCCGCTCGAGCTGCGGCGCGAGCCACGCCGCCAGCTCGCTGTCGCGGCGCGCCCAGTCGGCGAGGACGTCCATCGTCACGTTGAGGACGATCCAGTCGCGCGAGCGCTCGAGCTGGCGCTGAAGGTGGGCGGTCGCGCGGCGCTCCTGCTCGTCCGTCAGCCCGGCGCGCAGGTGGGCGAGGATCTGCGCGACGTGCCACTGGACCGACGGCTGGCCGATCGCGCCCATGTGGCCGAGCACGTCGTCGAAGCGCGGCGCGAACCACTCCGGGCGCTCGCGGCAGATCTTCTCCAGCGCGTCGCCGGCGCGCATCCGGACGAGCTCGTCGTCCGAGTCCAGGCAGGCGAACAGCTCGTCCAGCCGCGCCCCGTCGGCGAGGACGGCGTCGATCACCTCGTCGGTGCGGCCGAGCGAGTTGTGGTGCCCGCCGGTGAGCATCGTGGCGAAGGGCTCGCGCATGGCCGCCAGTATCGCCGCGGACCGCCGGGCCCGCGCCACGGGACGTACACTGCCGCGATCGGACTGCTCGACCGACTGCTCGCCAAGGGACGGTTCCCCGCTGACGTGCGGGAGGAGCTGCAGCGTGAGCGCATCGTGCTGCTCGCCGAGCCGGTCCAGGCGTCGATCCGCGGCGAGAAGCTGCGCAGCGCCCGCGTGCCGAAGGGGCGGACGCTCGCGGCGTTCGCCCTCACGCAGCAGCGCCTCGTGCTCTACCTCATGGGCGCGCCGCTCCTCGACCTGACGTGGGACGGCGGGCGTCCGCGCGAGCTCGACCTCGAGGCCGTCGAGAAGGGCCTCGAGATCGGCTTCGACGCGGACCTCATCGAGCCGGGCCGCAAGGGCCACGTGATCGTGCTCCTCCGGCTGCCGGATCCTGCGGCGATCGTCGCGGCGATCGAGCAGCGCCGGCGGCCGCTCGACCCGCGCCGCCACGTGAAGGCCCGCTTCCACCGCGACGACGAGTAGGGGATCCGGAGCCGGCAGGACCGCGCTCCGCCCGGGCGGCTACGCACGCGGCGCCCGGTCGCCGTGGAGCAGCCGGGGCGGTCGGGTCGCGGCGGGGCCATCGGTCATGAGCGCGACGAGATGCTCGGCGATCGTCGCCGGCGTCGGCGGGCAGCCGGGGATGCGGACCGCGACCGGCAGCAGCTCGTCCAGGCGCGGGCCGAGCGCCTCGGCGCTGCCGAGCACGCCGCAGCCCATCGCGCAGTCGCCGAGCGCGGCGACGAGGCGCGGCTCGGGCATCGCCTCGTAGGCGGCGAGCAGCGGCTCGGCCATCCGCGTCGTGATCGCGCCCGTGACGAGCAGGACGTCGGCGTGGCGCGGTGAGGCGACGATGCTCAGCCCGTACTGCTGCAGGTCGTAGTACGGGCCGGTCGCCGCGGTCAGCTCGTGCTCGCAGCCGTTGCACGACCCGGCGTCGACGTGGCGGATCGCGCGGGAGCCGCGCGCGGCGGGGGAGGGGAGGGCGATCGCGCGGCGCAGGCGGTCGAGCTGGCGCAGGAGGACGAACACCGGTCAGCGATCCACGCAGGCGTAGCAGAGCTCGAAGCTCTTGTTGACGAGGGGGAAGTCGGGGAGCAGCTCGTCGCGGACCGCGAGCGCCAGCAGCGGCCAGTTCGCGTACGAGCCGGTGCGCAGGTGCAGCCGCGCGATCCGGTCGTCGTCCAGCTCGACGGCGCAGACGGTGCGGCCGCGCGGGCTCTCGAGCACGCCGATGCCGAGCGGGCCGGGCGCGCCGGGCGGGCGCGTGTGCTGCACGGCGCCGGGCCCGAGCGGCCGCGAGAGCAGCTCGTCGAGCACGCCCAGGGTCGCGGGCAGCTCGGCGACGCGGACCTCCAGGCGCGCGGCGACGTCCCCGGCGCCGCCCTCCGCGACGGCCGGCACGAAGCCGCTGTACCACAGGCGCGGGGCGTCGGTGCGCACGTCGGCGGCGACGCCCGCCGCGCGCGCGGCCGGACCGGTGCCGCCGAGCCGCTCGACGTCGCCCGGGGTCACGGCGCCGACGCCGGCCAGGCGCGCCTGCAGAGAGCCGGCGAACTGCAGCTCGCGCACGCCGCGCGCCACCTCCTCGCCGAGCTCGCGCAGCTCCGCGCGCGCGGCGGCGGCCTCGCCGGCGTCGAGCGTCAGCGCGCTCAGCCCGACCGCGACGGTCCCGAAGAGGAACCGGTGGCCGGTGAGGCGCGCGTTCAGCCGCTGCGCCCGCTCCTTGAGCGCGGCGAACAGCATCGTGCCGGGCGCGAACCCGACGCCGGCGCAGATCGCCGAGATGTCGTTGAGGTGGCTCCACAGCCGCTCGAGCTCGAGCAGCAGCGTGCGCGCCCGGCGCAGCTCGCGGTCCGGGCGCAGGCCCAGCGCGGTCTCGCACGCGTGCGCGTACGCGACGGTGCTCGAGACGGCGTCGGCCGCGCACGCGCGCCGGACGTAGGCGATGCCGTCCGGGATCGTCGCCCCGGCGGCGGCGGCCTCGAGGCCGCGGTGCTTGTAGAAGAGGCGCAGCTCGACGTGGAGGATCCGCTCGCCGACGACGTGGAAGCGGAAGTGGCCGGACTCGATGATCCCGGCGTGGATCGGCCCGACCGCGACCTGGTGGACGTCGCGCCCGGCGACCGCCGGCGTCCACCCGGGCGTCGGCACGGCGTGGTCGGCGAGCGGCCGCATCGGCCGGTGGCCGTCGAAGCTCCAGCCGTGCAGGTCGTGCGCCTCGCGCTCGTCCCACACCGCGGCCGGCGTCAGGCCGGTGATCGACGCCACACGGCGGTCGGGCGTGGCGCAGGCGAGGACGAGCTGCTCCGCGCCGCGGACGAGCACGACGCGCAGGCCGTCGCCGGGCCCGGCGTACAGCGCTGCGAAGGTCCAGCCGCCGGCCAGCGCGGCCTCGACCGCGGCGAGCCAGCCGCGCGGCTCGACCTCGCGCAGCGCGACGGCGTCCGCGGCCGTGGCGACGTCGCGGCTCACGCCACGCCTCCCATCAGCCGTTCGACGGTGTCCGAGCCGGCGATCACCAGCGACGCCGCCGACAACGCCAGGAGCAGCACGCCGGTGACGGCGGTGAGGGCGACGAGCCGGCGCTCGCGCCGCCGCGCGGCCCGCGGGAGGCGCGGGCGGTCGGTGACGACCGACTCGATCAGCGCGTGGGCGAGCCCGACGAAGCCGAGCGCGAGGAGCACGGCGGCGAGCGCGACGACCACGACCTGGCCCGCGGCGATCCCGCCGAGCAGGATCAGCAGCTCGCTGAAGAACAGCGGCGACGGCGGAAGCCCGCTGAGCGACAGCAGCGAGACGGTCAGCGCGGCGGCGCCGGGCGCGCTCCTCGCGCTCAGCCCCCGCGCGGGCCGCGACGCGAGGCCCGGGTCGTCGCGCAGCAGCGGGATCGTGGCGTAGAACCCCAGCGACTTGGCGAGCGCGTGCCCGGCGAGGTGGACGACGACGCCGGCGGTCGCGAGCGGGTGCACGAAGCCGATCCCGAGGGCCAGGACGCCCATGTGCTCGAGGCTCGAGTAGGCGAGCAGGCGCTTGAGCGGCAGCGCCCGCCACAGGAACGGGACCGCCACCGCGAGCGACGCGAGGCCGAACGCGAGGAACAGCGCGCTCGCCGTGCCGCCCGCGGCCGGGTGCAGCGCGACCTCCACGCGCCAGGCGACGAGCATGACGGTCGGCAGCAGCGCGGCCGAGAGCAGCGCGCTCACGGGCGGCGGCGCCTCGCTGTGCGCGTCGGGCAGCCAGTTGTGCACCGGCGCCCAGCCGACCTTGGCGGCGAGGCCGGCGAGGATGAGGACGAGCGCGAGGAGCGCGGTGTCGCCGTCGACGCTGCCTGAGAGCGCGTGGATCCGCTGCCAGTCGAGCGTCGCGAGCGAGCCGTGGCCGGCGCCGAGCCCGGCGTACAGGACGACGATCCCGAGCAGCGCCACGGCGAGGCCGAGCGTCGTGAGCACGAGGTACTTCCAGCCGGCCTCGAGCGCGCTCGGCTGGCCGCTGAACGCGACGAGCAGCGCCGACGCGGCGGTCGTCGCCTCGACGAGCAGCCACGCCACCGCGAGGTTGTCGGCGGTCGCGACGGCCAGCAGCGCGGCCCAGAAGACGTAGAACGCCGCGTAGTACGAGCGCCGCGCGTGACGGCGGGCGAAGAACCCGGCCGCGTCGCCGGCGAGGTAGGCGGGGGAGGCGAGCGCGCTGAGCAGGCCGACGACCGCGATGACGGCGAGGAACGCGCCGCCGGCGGGGTCGAGGACGTACCACCCGCCGTGCACCGCCCCGTCGGCGCCGATGCCGCGGACGGCGACGGCGGCGGTGAGGGCGGCGACGAGCGCCGCGGCGAGCGCGTTCGCGCGGTCGGCCCGGTCGGCGGCGAGCGGCAGGGCGAGCACGACGGCGGCCGCGAGCGGCGCGGCGAGCATCGCGAGGACGAGCGGCTCAGTCACGCAGGCCTCGCAGCAGGCTCGTGTCGCTCGTCCCGAAGTGCTCGTGGATGCGCGCGCCCAGCGCGGCGGCCACCGCCAGCACCGCCAGCAGGTCGAACAGCAGCGCGAGCTCGATCGCCGTCGGGATCCCGCCGGCGACGGTGAGGCCGGCGAGGTAGATGCCGTTCTCGGCGACGAGGAACCCGAGCGCCTGGAAGACGACCGCCCGCCGCACGGCGGCGATCACGATCCCGAGCACGACGAGCGCCGCCGTCGCCTCCGCGGCGCCCGCCACGGTCAGCCCGACGTCGGGGATGAGCGCCGCCGCGGCGACCGTCGCGGCGAGCGCGAGGACGAGGCGCGGGAGCATGAACGGCTCGGACGCTGGCGGGCGCGGCTCGCGCGTCGCGCGCACGACGGCGAGCAGCAGCCCCGGCAGGAGCACGCCGCGCGCGGCGAGCACCGCGACCGCGACGAGGAGGCCGTGGGCGTGCTCGAGGGCATCGGCGATCGCGGCGACGCCGAGGACGCCCGCCTGCAGGGCGACGAGCGCGATCCCGACCGTGCGGCGCCGCGCGACGACGACCGCCAGCCCGAGGCCGACGAGGATCCACAGGACGCCGGCGCTCACGTTCCCGCTCCCAGCAGCCAGGTCGACAGGCCGACGAGGCAGAGCGCGCCGGCGCCGCCGAGGAACACCGGGACGCGGAGGATGCGCATCTTCGCCAGCGCGGTCTCGGTCAGCGCGACCGCCACGCAGAGCGCCGCGACCGTGGCGCCCGCCACCGCCAGGCGGACGCCGAACGGCCCGCCCGTCGGCAGGAACAGGCCGGCGGCGAGGAGCATCATGAGCCACAGCCGGGCGGCGGCCGCCCACTGCAGGCAGGCGAGGTCGCGCCCGGCGTACTCGAGCAGCGGCCCCTCGTGGACCATCGTGAGCTCGAGGTGCGTGTCGGGGTTGTCGACCGGCTGGCGGCCGGTCTCGGCGATCGCCGCGAGCGCGAAGGCGGCCGCCGCGCACCAGTGCAGCGGCTCGCGCCACGGCTCGGCGCCGGCCGCGGCCTGGCTCATCGCGACGAGGTCGGTGGTCCCGTCCGCGGTCAGCGCCGCGAGCAGCGCGACGAGCAGCAGGACGCCCTCGATCGACACCGCGAACGTCAGGTCGCGCGCGGCGCCCATGAGCGCGAACCCGCTGCCGGTGTCCCACGCGGCCGCCGCGACCGCGAACCGGCCGAGCGCCAGGAGCCCGACGACGACGACCAGGTCGTGCCCGACGCCCCAGTCCGGCGCGCGGCCCGCGACCGGCACAGCGAGCGCGGCGACGACGAGCGTCGCGACGACGACCGCGGGCGCCGCGCGGTACACCGGCCCGGCGGACTCGGGCTGCACGCCGCTCTTGCCCCACAGGCGGCGCAGCTCGCGGTACGGCTGCAGCGGCGACGGCCCGCGGCGACCCTGCAGGCGGCCCTTGAGCCGCTGCACCGCGCCCGCCGCGAGCGGGGCGAGCGCGAGGCCGGCGAGCTGCGCGGCGCCGGCGGCGACGACCGCGCCGCTCACGCCGCCCCTCCCAGCCGCAGGACCGCCAGCAGGCCGAGCACGAGCGCGAGCAGGTACAGGATGTACGCGCGCAGGCTGCCCGACTGCACCCGGCGAGCGACCGCGGCGCCGCGCAGCGCGGTGCGGCGGACGGGGCGGTAGACGAGGTCGTCGAAGAGGTGGGGGACCTCGGCGTGGTACGCGATCTGCTCGACCCCGGCCGGCCCTTCGGTGAGCTCGCGCTCGCGCTCGGGCCGCAGCACCGACTCGAGCGCGAGCCGCAGCGGCTTCGTGAACCCGGCCGACGTCCAGGCGAGCGCGGGCTCGACCCGCTGCCCGCACGTCCAGGCCGGCGCGGCCGCGGTGCGCGGCGCGGCGGTGGTGGCCCGCAGCACGAGCGCGAAGACGAGCGCCAGCGCGAGCGGCAGCCCGGCCGCGGCCAGGCCGCCGGTGCCGGCCGGCGCCAGCGTCAGGCCCGGCTCGAGCGCGACGTCGCCCGGCGCGAGCGCGACGAGCGTGGGGACCAGCAGCCCGGGGGTGACGCCGAGGGCCACGCAGGCGGCGGCGAGGACGGCGAGCGCCGCGCGCGTCGCGCCCGGCGCGTCGGTCGCGGCGGCGGCCTGCGGCGTGCGTGGCGCGCCGAGGAGGACGAGCCCGACGACCTTGACGAAGCAGACGACCGCGAGCGCCGCGGTCACCGCGATGCCCGCCAGCGCGAGCGCGCCCGCCGCCGAGATCCCGGGCGCGGTGCTCGTCCCGACATGGAGCAGCGCCTGGAGCGTCAGCCACTCGGACGCGAAGCCGTTGAGGGGAGGCACCGCGGCGATCGCCGCGCAGCCGGCGAGGAAGGCGCCGCCCGTCCACGGCATCCGGCGCAGCAGCCCGCCCATCCGGTCGAACGCGAGGCTGCCGGCCGCGTCGCCGATCGCGCCGGCGCCGAGGAACAGCAGCGCCTTGAAGGCGGCGTGGTTGAGCGTGTGCAGCAGCGCGGCCGCGAACGCCAGGGCGGCCCAGCGCTCGTCGCCGGCGTCCGCGAGGACGATCGCGGCGCCGAGGGCGGCGACGATGACCCCGACGTTCTCGACCGAGCTGAACGCGAGCAGGCGCTTGAGCTCACGCTGGACGAGGGCGTACAGGACGCCCGCGACGGCTGACAGCACGCCGGCGGCGAGCAGCACGAGCCCGGCCCAGAGCGGAGCGGGCGCGGCCCATTCGAACAGCACGCGGACGAGCCCGTAGAGCGCGACCTTGAGCATCACGCCCGACATGAGCGCCGAGACGTGCGGCGGGGCGACCGGATGCGCCCGCGGCAGCCAGACGTGCAGCGGCATGACGCCGGCCTTCGTCCCGAAGCCGACGAGCGCCGCGACGAGGACGAGCGCCTGCGGGCCGCCGGTCATCGCGGCGCCGAACGCGTCGTGGTGCGCGAGCGTCAGCAGCGCAACCCACACGCCGGCGCCGCCGAGGTGCGTGATCGCGACGTACGCGAAGACCGCGCGCCGCACGGCGGCGTCGCGGCGCGCGACGAGGATCGCGGTGGCGGGGACGAGCGTCATGAGCTCCCACGACCCGAGGAACGTCGCGACGTCGCGCGCGGCGAGCACGCCGAGCATCGACAGCAGGAACGCGGCGGTGAGCGCGAGCAGCGGGCGGCGGACGGGGGAGGCGGCGAGCTGGTCGCGGGCGCACAGCAGCGCCGGGATCGCGGTCCCACAGACGACGAGCGCGAAGAGCGCGCTCAGGCGGTCGAGCCCGAGCCGCGGCGCGACGCCGCCGTGGAACGCGCCGCCGACCGCGTCACCGGAGGCGAGGACCGCGAGGGCACCGGCCGTCACGACGGCGGCGCCTGCGAGCTGGACCGCCAGGGCTCCGCGCGCGCCGCGCAGCGCGCTCAGCGGGATGCCGGCGGCGATCAGGCCGGCCCCTGCGACCAGGATCCCCGCGGTCAACTGCGTCTCAGCTCGTCGCGGGTCTCCGTGTAGAGGTCGACCAGCATCTGGCGCGCGAGCGCGAGCAGGTCGGCGATGCGCGGGTCGGCGAGCGAGTACACGACGGTGGCGCCCTCGCGCCGGTCGACGACGAAGCCGCCGCGCCGGAGGACCCCGAGCTGCTGGGAGAGGTGCGGCTGCTCGGCGTCGACGTGCTCGAGCAGCTCCGAGACGGTGCGCTCGCGCTCGCTCAGCAGCTCCAGCACGCGGATGCGCAGGGGGTGGCCGAGGGCCTTGAAGAACTCCGCCTTGAGCCGGGGGACGTCGCGCATCGGGTTGCGAATATAGAAGCATTCGCATATGTCGAAGATGCCGGGGCCGGGTCAGGGGCGGTACCTGGCACCCCCGCCAGATCTCCGGCGCGGCGCCGGGACCGGCGGTTAGGGTCGGGCTCCCGCACCGCTTCACGGAGGAAGGCCGCCGCAGATGCTGACCAGGACGAGGACCGCCGCCGTCACGATCGGGGTGGCGCTCGCGCTGCCCGCGGCGGCGCAGGCGACGACCGTCGGCGGCGCCGGCGCGCAGTGCTTCGCCGCGCCGGAGCAGGCGCACTACCAGCCGCGGGACTGGGCGACGGTCACGCCGGCGATGGCTCCGACGCTCACGATCTCGGACATCCCGCGCAACACGCGCTCAAGGTTCTACTCGTACGAGGTCGTGAACGCGCCCGGTCGCCCGGAGACGCTGTTCTCAGGGAACACGCGGCTCGAGGACGAGGACCAGGACGGCGTCGCGGTGGCGAAGCACCTGGCGTGGACGCCCAGGTCCCTCCTCACGAACGGCGAGCACATCGCGACTCCGAGGACCGAGACGTCCCGCCTCGAGGTGTACGAGATCGTCAACAACGACCTCGGCACGAAGCAGTTGACGGGCACGGTCGACTTCACGCTCGGCCTCCTCGCCGCGGACGTCCCGATGCGCGACCGCGCCAACCAGCGGCGCAAGTCGCGCTGGCGCGTCTCCGGCCTCGGGCCCGGCACGTACTACGCGCACTTCCGGCGCGGCGGCAAGACCGACTGGCGCCTGCGCCTCGGCCGGGCGACGGGCCCGTGCGGCTACCTCTCGACGAAGAACTACTCCGTCCCGCCGAAGAACAAGAAGGGCAAGCGGTGGGACATCGTCATCACCAACGGCCCGACGTTCCGCCCGAACGGCGCCCATCTCATCTACCGCGGCCGCAACCGCGCGCACTTCAGCCCCGGCAAGTTCTTCGGGATGGTCGCCCGGCCCTGAGCCGGGGGCACCGGCCTGCCTCAGCGCGCGCCGAGGCTCGCGCGCGTCGCCTCGATCTCCGCGCGGACCGCGTCTCGCCGTCGCCGGCCCTCGGCGCCGCGGGTGAGGATGCGGTGCAGGAGCTGCCACGGCCCGCTGCGTCGCGTGTCGCCGAGGTCGAGGAACGACACGCCGATCGTGGGCATGCCCTCGCGCTCGGCGATCAGCACGCTGCGGCGCGGCATCCACCGCGGGAACGTGAACCTCGTCTCGGCGAGCGGGAGCCTGAGCACGCACGGATCGCGGCCCGTGAGCACCTGGCCGAGCACGTCGTCGCCGAGGCTGCCGAGCGCGAGGCGCTCGGGCCGCTCCAGCCGGCGCTCGGTGACCGTGATCCGCAGCTCGCCGTCGGCGATCTCGAGCATCACGGGAACCCGTGCGCTGCGGAAGCGACGTCCCTTCTTGACGTCCAGCCAGCCGTGCCATCGCGTCACGGCGGCCGCTCGCATACCGGCAAGTTCGGCCATGGTCCTTCGGGGGCGACGCTACCCGACCGCAGAAGGGCCGTGCAGGCGCGACGTCCTCGACGGGACCCCGGCGCGCGCACGGGGGCGGCGGACCGGATCGCCGCCGCGTCACTCCACATGCCGGTCTTTCTGCCGACCGGGCGGTTCGACCGAGCGGTCCGCGCCGCGTACCGTGCCTCGGCGGGATGGCGGGCACGTGCTGGGGAGGCCTCACGGTGCGGCACCTGGAGACGCTCCAGGCGATCGCCGAGGAGCGCACGCTCGGGCGCGCCGCGGACAGGCTCGGCTACACGCAGTCGGCGGTCAGCCAGCAGCTCGCCGCGCTCGAGCGGATCGTCGGCCGGCGCCTGGTCCGGCGCGGCGCGGGTCGCCGGGAGGTCGCGCTGACCGACGCCGGCGAGGTGCTGCTCGGGCACGGCAGCCTCGTCCTGTGCCGGCTCGGCCAGGCGCGCAGCGACATCGAGGCGCTCGGCGGGCCGCGGCGCGGGGTGCTGCGCGTCGGGACCTTCCAGAGCGTCGCCGCGCGCGTGGTGCCGGACGTGCTGCCGAGCTTCGCGGCGCGCTGGCCCGACACGCGCGTCGAGCTGCGCGAGGCGACCGGCTACGAGGAGCTCCTCCCGCGGCTCGCCGGCGACGAGCTCGACCTGGCGTTCGTCGAGCTGCCGGTCGCGCACGACGAGCTCGAGGCCGTCGAGGTGCTCGCCGATCCGTGGGCGCTCATCGTGCCAGCCGGCAGGCGCTTCGTGCCGCGGAGCGTCGACGCGCTCGACGGCCGTCCCATGCGCGCGTTCCGGACCTGCCGCCGGCTCGACCGGTTCCTGGACGAGCGGGCGCTGCGGCCCGAGTGGGTCGTGCGCTCCGACGACAACGGGACGCTGCTCGGGCTCGTGGCCGGGGGCGCCGGCGTCGCGCTCATGCCGCGCCTGGCGGTCGATCGCGACGACGAGCGCACCGTCGTGGTCGAGCTCGACGACGCTCCGCCCCCGCGGCGGATCGGCATCGCGTGGCACGCGGGGACCGGTCTGTCGCCGTGCGCCGCCGGCTTCGTCGAGACGGTGTCGTCGGTCTGCGCGGCGATGTCGCCGTGACCCGGTGGCCCCGCGGCGGACGGGGCCGACGGATCACCACGTCACGTCATCGTCCGCCGCGGCGCTCCTGGCGCATCTTCCCGCCCTTGTCGGCCGGGTTGCGATGGACCCGGAAGCGCCTGGTCGCGCTGTCGTAGCTGTCGCCGAGCGTCACGCCGTTGACATGGACCACGACGCGATACCTGCCGGGACGCCGCAGCCGGGGGATCGAGGGGCGAACCCTCGGGCCGAGGTAGTCCACCGGCAGGAGGCGGCGGTAGGGGCGGTACCCGAAGATGCTCCACTCCTCGACGATGACCTCGACGCGCGCGGGCATCGCGAGCCGCAGGTCGATCCACCCCTTGCGCCTGCGCGTGGGGGGCCTGAACGAGCGGACCTCCAGGCCGCGCTCGGGCCACGGCGACCAGAGCGTGCTCCTCCCGTCGTCCTCTGCGATCGCGCGGAATCGGTGCACGCCGTACAGCAGGCGGTGGACCGTGCAGGGGCCGGACGAGCCGTCCGGGTCGTGGTACTCCCTCCAGTCTCCGGACGCGCTCTCGACCTGGCCGTGGACGTAGAGGCCGTCGCGCTTGTCGTCGCAGACGTGGAGGTCGTAGCCGCCGCCGTTGCGCAGCGTCTCGAGCGTGACCTTGCCGAGGGGGTCGCCGGCCTTCGCCTTGAGATCGATCGTGCGGCTCCGGGTCGTCCCGTCGTCGGTGACGGTGCAGAAGAACGAGGACGTGTCGTCCTCCAGGCACGTCCGCTCGGTGCCCGGATCCGCCCGGCCTTCCGGGGGTGCCGTGCCGAGCGTCAGCGCAGACACGAGAGCGGCCAGGGCGCTGCGGCGCGCGAGCCTGCGGGCGGATGCGGTGGTTCGGTTGTGCATCGGCGGGATTCCGCCGGTCGGCAGCCGCGAGAACCAGTCGAGATGCTTCTGATCCCACGCCGTCGTCTGATCGGTGCGAGATCCGCTGACGCCGTGCGAGAGGTCGTGAAGAACGGCGTACGCTGCGCCGACTTCACACACGCCTGCCACGGGGGGAGAGGATCTTGCGTCACCTGTCGTACGCAAATGTGATGGCGACGATCGCGGTGTTCGTCGCGCTCGGAGGGTCGTCGTACGCGGCGCTGAAGGTGACCGGCCGCGACGTGCGCGACGGGTCGCTCACCGGCCGCGACATCAAGGACCGGTCCGTGGGCGCGCGGGACCTCGCGCGCGACGTCATCAGGCGCGGGCCCGCGGGGCCGGCGGGCCCGCAGGGCCCGAAGGGGGACGCGGGACCGCAGGGCGAGCGCGGGGCGACCGGGACGGTCGACACGTCGCGCTTCTATGACAGGGCCACGAGCGACGCGCGCTTCCTCCGGGTGGACGGGAAGGCGGCTGACGCGGCGCTGCTCGACGGTACGCCCAAGAGCGCCTTCGTCGGCATCTCGGACGGCTATGTCGTCCTGCCGGGCGGGGCCCCGAGCGCCACCGCCTGCGCGGAGGCGTCGCACCACGGTCGTCTCGCGACGGACGGGTCCGGCGGCGAGGCGTGGCTGTGCACGGCCGAGGGCTGGCGCACGCTCGGGCTTCCCCACATGACGCTCGAGGCGGTGCCGACCGTGGGCGAGCTCGGCATCCACGTGACCGCCTCCGGGTTCCCGCCGAACACGCCCGTCACGCACGCGTGGTCCTCGCCCGGCGGGGGCCTGAGCGGCAGCGGGCCCGTCGGGACGACGGATGACGCCGGCACCCTCGACGAGACGCGGCTGGTCAGCGCGTGCGGGGCGGGCGGACAGGTCCGTGAGTGGCGGATCCTGGTCGGCGGCCGCCTGGCGCTCCTGGCGCGCCGGACCTACCCGACGTGCTGACGGCCGGGCGCTCGATCGCGCCCGCGCTTCGCGTGCGGCCGTCCGCCGCACGCCGGGCCGGCCACCGGCGCGCCCGCCGCGATGGTCCCGGCGTGGCTGCGCGGTGTAGGGTCGCGCGATGCTCGCCGCTCTGACGACGACCGCGCTCCTCGCTGCCGGCGGCGCGGTCGAGGCCGCGCTGCCGGCACGGACGATCGCCGTCGACGCCCAGGGCAGGTTCACGCTCCCGATCGCGTGTGACGCCGACGGGCCGGAGTGCGCCGGTGACATCCGCCTGGCCACGACGAGCCAGGGGCCGCGTGAGGGCCGCACGCTCGCCGCCGCCGCTGTCGCCGCCACCAGGCTCGGATCCGGGACGTTCACGCTGCGGCCCGGTCAGCGGCGCGACGTCACCGTCCGCCTGAACGCCGCCGGGCGCCGCGCGCTCGCGCGCCGCCGGGGCCGCACGTATCTCGTGAACGCGCGGATCCGCCAGCAGGACGCCAAGGGCCGCTTCAGCCCGGTCGTCGACGGGCGGATCGGCCTGCGCGCCCGTCGCTGAGGGCCGGTCACGGAATAGGAAGGGTGCTCGGGCGCTCTGCACTGGTGGGTCGCCGACACCGGCGACGAGTCCACCGGCACGAAGGGAGCGCAGTCCCGTGTTCAGGCAGATCATCCTCCTCGCCGCCGCGCTGGTCGTGGTCGGGTCGGCCGGCGCCGGCGTCGCGCACGCCGACGACCGCGCCAGCGGGGCGCTCATGCACTCGGCGGGCGGATCGGTCGGCGAGTTCGAGTTCGATCCGGTCGGCGAGAAGGTCCGGCTCTACGACGCGCAGCCGGACGGCTGGGGCATGCTCGTCGAGCTCTGGTGGGACGGCAAGCTGCGCCGCTGGTGTTACAACACGAAGGGCGCCGGCACCACCCAGAAGTGCAACTTCAAGATCCCCGAGGGCAAGCGCATCACGTTCTACCTCGCGGAGATCAGCTGGGCGTGGTTCAAGTGCAAGCGCCAGGGCTGCGGCAAGCGCAAGCACATGTGGGCCGGCCCGAACCGCTGGGGCTGCCAGGTCGCGCCGAAGCGCTGGCCGTGCGGCTACCCGGGCCCGATCAACACCGCGCCCGAGACCAACGACTTCCGCGGCGTCTCGTGAGCGCGCGGTGACCACGGCCGTCGAGGCTGGGAGAGCCGGATGCGGCGCCGGCGTGCCGCGCCCGGCTCGCCCTGACCCAACGCCCGATAACACCGATTATGTGGACCTGGAACGAAGACGCTCCCGTGGGAGATGAGCCGCGCTGCCCGTCCCTGGTCATCAAGGCGCGCACCCTACTGCGTCGCGCCCGGCGAGCGCTCCCGGCGTCAGAACCGGCCGCGCGCCGCTTGTAGTCCCCGTGGGAGAGCGGCCGGACATCGGGCCGCCGCGGCGGGCATCATGCGCCCATGGGCAGGCGGTCATGTCCGCGACGGTCTCCGTCGACGGGTTCATCGCGGGCGACACCGACGATCCCGGTCCGCTGTTCGAGTGGCTGACGAACGGCGACCTCCCGCTCGACGACGACGGGTTCGTGAAGGTCACGCAGACGTCGCATGCCGTCACGCGCGCGTAACGCCGCCACGGCGTCAACCGACGGCGCGCAGGCCCGTCTCGTCCGGCTGCGGGTCGATCGAGATGTCCACCCGGTCCGGCCGGACCGACCCGACCAGCCCGCGCAGGTACGGCGAGGCCTCGGCCCGCTGGCGCTCGGCCTCCGCCGTGATCGTCTCCAGCAGAGCTCCGTCGGCCTGGACGCGCGGGCGCGTGGTCCCGACGTCCCGGGCGAGCGTGACCAGCGCCCCGATCCCGGCCACGACGCGGAGCACCTCCGGGAGCTCGGCGACGATCTCCAGCGGCGACGCCATCGTGACGCGCGCGACCCTGACCCTGGCGACGCGGCCCGAGGCACCGAACGGCTGCGCGAGCAGATGCGCCCGGACGAGCAGGCGTCGCGTCAGCTCGAGGGCCTCCTGGACCTCGGAGATCGGCGGCGCGTCGGGACCGCCGTCGAAGAACCTCAGCCGCACGAACCGCAACGGCGCGGGCACCGGCTCGACCGGCTCGTCCCATCGCACGTTGCCTGACCAGCGCGGCACGGACACCGCGCGATCCTAGCCGGCGGCCGACGACGGGACGCGCGCGGCCGCGCGTGGTAGGACAGCCGCGATGCCCGCCAAGCGCATCGTCCGCGCGGCGCTCGTCGCGAGCGTCGTCTCCGGCGTCCCCTCGACCGCGCACGCCCTGCTGACCGGCCGCGATCCGCTCGCGGCGACGCAGGCCGCCGGTGCGATGGTCGCGCCGGGCGCCTCGCGCGCAACGCAGATCGCGGCCGCCGCGCCCGTGCACCTTGCGCTCTCCTTCGGCTGGACCGCCGCGCTGGCGCGCGTCGTGCCGGCGCACAGGTCACCGGCGGCGCGAGCCGCGGTCGGCATGCTCGCCGGCGCTGCGATCGCGGCCCTCGACCTCGGCGTCATCGGACGGCGGATCGAACCGATCCGCGCGCTGGCGCTTGCTCCCCAGGTCGCCGATCACCTCGCGTTCGGCGCGGCGGCCGCCCTGGTCCTGCACGACCGTGGATCATCCGCTTCGGGTTGACAGAACGGGGCCCCCTCCCGGCACCGGCCGGGCGCGCGTCAGCTGAACCGGTCCCACAGGTGCAGGTGCGGCGCGGGATCGAGCAGCCTCCCGCTGCGGCTGCGCAGCTCGAAGTGCAGGTGGCACCCGACGCTCCGCGCGTTGCCCGTCGCGCCGACGTAGCCGATCTGCCGGCCGGTGCGGACACGCTCGCCCCGCTCGACGAGCGGCGTGTCGCGCAGGTGCGCATAGCGGTACGAGCGCCCGTCGAGCCGGCCGCGGATGATGACCTCGTGCCCGTACAGCACCGGGTCGTACCGGCTGCGGATCACCGTGCCCGCGCGCGCCGCCACCAGGCGCGTGCCGCACGCGGCGTTCACGTCGTAGCCCTCGTGCGTCCTCCCGCCGCTGCGCGGCGCGCCGAAGTGCCCGATGCCGCCGCGGTCCCGGTGCGGGCCGCGGATCGGGTACATGCGCCCTCGCAGCGTGAACCGGCCGAGGAGCCGCCGCACGCCGGCGGCGGGGACGACGAGCCGGACGCGGTAGCGCCCGTCCCGCGCCGCGTCGCCGCGACCGGTCACGCCGTCCCACGTGACGCGCCGCGTCGCGCCGGCCGGGACCGACTGCAGCACGAGCCGGCGCGCGATCCGGCCGTCGCGCTCGGCGACGATCTCGACGTGCACGCGCGCCTGGGCGGCGCCGAGCCTGAAACGCACGCGGACCGGATCGCGTCCGACGAAGATCTTGCGCGGCGACACGCGCACGTGGCTGACGGCGAGCGGTGCGGGCGCGGGCGGCGGGAGGTCGGCGAACACGCGCCGAGCATGCCAGCACGGGTGCGGTGGTGGTGGCCGGACCTCGCCGGGGCGGTGCTCGGGGTGTGCCGCGGCGCCGCCGCGGTCGACGGGCTCGTCGAGGCGGACGGGCAGCGCTTCCTCGCCCGCGGGATCTTGTCGTCGGTCAACCGCTCGGTGACGTGGCCGAGGATCCAGAGGTGGCCGAACGGGTCGCGGACCCGCCCCTCGCACCGCCCGTAGGGCCGGTCCTCGACCGCGACGACCTCGACGCCTCCCGCCTGCACCATCGCGTCCCGCGCGCGACGGGCGTCGGGCACGGTGAGCCGCAGCAGCACCGGGCTCCCCCCGACCGCCTCGGGCCCGAGCAGCCCCCAGCCCGGCGCCTGCGACGTCAGCGAGAACGAGGCCTGCCCGATCGCCACGTCGATGTTCGTCACGGTCCCGTCGGGCAGCGTGAAGCGCCCGCGCACGTCGGCGCCGAGCGCGGTGCGGTAGAAGGCGGCCGCGGCGTCGGGGTCGGGCACGACCAGTCGCGGCACGAGCGAGGCGGTGGTCATGGTGTCGTTCGTCATGCGGCCATCGTCGAGCCCGGCCGCGCGCTTGTCTTGAACGTCTTGTCGCGCCCGCGCCGGTCCTGCCCGCACTCGCGCAAGCGATCAGCCGAGCCCCTGCGCGAACCCCTGCCGCCAGCTCGCGTACCTGGGCGTCCAGCCCAGCTCGCGCCTGGCCTTCGCGTTCGACGCGCCCTTCGCCTCGGTCATCATGAGCGTCGCCATCTCGCCGGCCGCCAGGCGGCCGAGCCAGCGCGGGATCCGCCGCGGCGGCCCGGCGCCGAGCTGGCGCGCGAGCACCGGCAGCCACTCGCGGACCGGCGCGGGCTCGTCGTCGACGATGTTGTAGACGCCCGGCGCGCCCCGCTCGACCGCGATGACGGTCGCCGCCGCCGCGTCGTCGATGTGCACGTACGACCACACGCCGGCGCCGTCGCCGACGATCGGGAAGCGGCGCTTGCGGACCGGCCCGGTCATCTCGGCGTCCGGCGACGCGCTGAGCGACGTCCCCGGCCCGTAGAACCCGCCGTAGCGCAGCGCGATCCCGACGGCCCAGTCGATCGACGTCACCGCCTCCTCGAGGTAGCGGTAGCCGGCCTGGACCGACTTCAGCGCCGGCGGCAGATCGGGGTCGAGCGGGTCGTCCTCGGTCTGCACGGGCCCGCCGTTGCGCGCGATGCGGAACGCGCCGAAGCTCTGCGCGACGACCCGCTGCACGCCCGCCGCCCGACCCGCGGCGAGGAGGTGATCGGTCCCCTCGGTCCGCAGCCGGTTGGTCATGATCGTCCGTGCGGCGCGCTCGGGGCGCCGCATCTCGCGGGCGGTCATCTTCCCGGAGAGCGCGGTGAGCTGGTGGACGATGACGTCCGGCTCGGCGGCCGCGACGGCCTGCCCGACCGCGGTCGCGTCGAGCGCGTCGGCGACGACCGGACGTGCGCCGAGGCTGCGCACGAGGTCCTGGTTGGACGCGCTCCTGGTCATGCCGACGACGTCGTGCCCGCGGGCGACGAGCTGCGGCACCAGCGACCGTCCGAGAGCGCCGGTCGCGCCGGCGACGAAGATCTTCATGGCTCTGCTCCTGTTCGTCTCGTTTGCACTTGAGACGGGCCAGGCCTGCCGGCTGTGACACCGCGGATGCGGCGTGTCGCCTGTCGCTGCGCGGCGTCGGAACCGGCCGCGTGCCGGCGTTGCCCAGTACGTGGCCGTGCAGGTGAACGTCCCGGCCTCGGCGGGCCGGTCGGAAGGCCGGTTCGGCATCACGCCACAGGACGGTCGCGCGCGTCGTCGCCGAGCGGCAGACCCGCACGCGCTCGGCGCTCGCCACCGTGACCGTGAGGTCGTAGCGCGGTGCTCCGCGGCTCGACCTCGGGGCGGCCGGGTCAGCGACGTGCGCGCCGCGGCCTGCTCGGGACGCCGCTACGGCCGGAGATCGTGCTGGTCTGGCCCGCACGGACGGTGCGGGTCACGGCGGGCCGGCCCGGGTTGCGGAGGCTCGCGCTGCCCTGCTCGACGCGCAGCGTCGTCCGCGGGCGCGCCGCGGTCCCGCCGGTGCTGACGTCGAAGCTGCCGGCCGCGCGGACGCGAACGCGCCCGTTGGACGTCGTGATCTGGATGTCCGCCGGCCCGCCGAGTGGCTGGGTGAGCAGCATGCGGAGCCTGCCGCTCACGCGGAGCCTGAACGTGGACTTGCGCCGGCAGTCGCTGGGCGCCGAGAGCTCGACCGTGCCGCTGACCGACATCCTCGCCTGGCCGACGGTGAGGCGCAGCCGCCCGTTGCGGCTCGCGAGCCTGGCGCCGGGCCGGACGGTCTCGCCGCGGCGCAGGGGCCGCGCCCGGGTGCTGCCGGGCTCGGTGACGCGCCCCTGGCCGCCCTCGACGGTGGCCACGCACGGGCCGTCGTCGGTGAACGGCGCCGAGAACGACACGTCCGTCTCGACCTCCTGCGCCGGATCGGCCGCCAGACCCCAGATGCACATCGGGTGCTCGATCGTCTGCCGCGTCGCGTAGCCCTTGATCCACGCCGAGTAGTCGCTGGGCTCGGACGGGTCCGCGGCGCGCATCTCGGGCGATAGGACGGATCCGGGTCCGGCCGGCGCGCATGGGCATGATCGGTCCGGCACGTTCGCCCCCGGCTGCAGGAGTCCTCCCGCAGTTGGCGCGTCAGCGGGCGAGGGCGCCGCAGACCGCCTTCGCGGTCTCGACGAACGCGGCCGCGGCGGGGGCCAGCCCGGCCTCGGCGTGCCAGGCGATGCCGATCCTGCGCGGCGCCGGCGCGTCGTCGAGCTCATGGAGGTCGGTGCGGTCGTCGTCGCGGTCGACCGCCAGGCGCGGCATGAGCGCGACGCCGGCGCCGGCGGCCACGAGCCCGAGCAGCGTCCCGTTGTCGTCGGAGCGGACGACCCAGTCGGGCTGCAGCGCCCGCTCGTCGAGGAACCGGTCGAGCTCACGGCAGGTCCGGAAGCCGAGCATCGGCCGGTCCGCGAGCTCGGCGAGGTCCTGCGCCGGCTCCTCGCCCGCCGGCACGACGAGCGTCCACGGGTCGGTGAGCACCTCGACCGCCTCGAGCTCGTCGTTCTCGACCGGCAGCTCGACGAACGCGAGGTCGAGCTCGCCGGACTCGAGCTGCGGGAGGAACGCCTCGAAGCAGGTCGCCTCGCGGAGCAGGACGCGGATGCCGGGCCAGTCCTGCGCGAAGGACCGCAGGACGTCCGGCACGATGCGCGCGGCGACGCTCTGGAAGGTCCCCACGCGCAGCGCGGACCGCCGCCGCCCGGACAGCCCTTCGATCTCCTCCCGCGCCCGGCCGAGCCGGCACAGGACGAGGCTCCCGTGCTCGACGAGGATCTCCCCCGCCTCGGTCAGCGCGACCTCGCGCCGCCCGGCGCGGCGCCGCACCAGGCGCCGTCCGACGATCCGCTCGAGCGTCATGAGCTGCTGGCTGACGGCCGACTGGGTGTAGCCGAGCCGCGCGGCGGCGCGCGCGAACGACCGCTCCTCCGCGATCGCCTGGAGCGTCTCGAGATGACGCACCGTGAGTCCACCCCAGCACGTGCCCGCCATGACGCGGACGCAGGTTACGGCGTGATGGGCGATGAGTCGACCTGATCGGTCGAGTAGAAGACCGAATTGCTGTCCGTCGGGGGCGGGCGCAGAGTCCGCGTGATGAGCACCGACCACCGTCAGCATCGACGCGCCGCCCGGCTCGGCATCGCCGCCGTCGTCGCGACGGGCGCGATGGCCGCGGCGCCGCAGCCGGCGCCGGCCTCCGACGCCTCCCCGTGCGGGAGCGCGGTGAGCAGGTCCTGGTCCCGCGAGCCCGTCCAGCCGTGCCCGCTCGTCGCGCCGGAGCCCGGGAACCGCATCCCGGTCTACGCCCGGCCGGTCGAGCGCAGGCCGGGAGCGCCGCTCCCCGCGCCCGACGGCTGGCTGAACGGCACGTCCGGCCAGTACTTCGTCTGCCAGGCGCCGGGGCCGGCGGTGCACCACCCCGCGGGCTGGCGCAACGTCTGGTGGGCCTACACCGCCTCCGACACCGGGGTCGCCTGGGGCTGGGTGCCGCAGGTGTACTTCAAGGGCGGCGCCGACGACGAGCCCGACGCCGGCCTGCGCCGGTGCCCGTCCGCGCCGGGCGACGGCGGCGGCGACGGCCTGCGGCCGCAGGGCTCGGACCGGACGCCGATCCCGCCGCGCAACACGCGGAGCAGCCCGCGCCCGCCGCGCTTCGAGTTGCCGTTCCGGTGCGGCCAGCGGTGGCGCCTGGACACGTGGGGCCACTCCCCCGCGCTCGACATGGTCCGCGAGCCGCAGCGCGAGACCCGGCACTCGGAGGTCCGCGCCGCCGCCTCGGGGACGGTCGTCACGTCCAGGTGGCACGACGCGAGCGGGAACGTCGTCCAGATCCGGCACCGGAACCGCTGGTTCACGACGTACATCCACCTCGAGAGGCGGACGGTGAAGGTGGGCCAGAAGGTCAGGCGCGGTGACCGGATCGGCACGGTCGGGATGACCGGCAGCGAGGGCCACACCCCGCACCTGCACTTCGAGGTCGCATGGATCGGCAAGGGCACCCCCGACTGGGGGCATCCGGGCGCGCCGCGGGTCCCGGTGAGGTTCCACGGCAAGACGTACACCGGCCAGGGCAGGACCTGGAAGCACGTCGTCAGCCGCAACTGCAGGGACAACGAGTTCATCCAGCGCCGCAGGGGCGGGCGATGAACCGCAGGGGGCAGCCCCGGCGCTGACGCCCGGATCGCGCGCCGGCCGGGCGGTGCACCGGCCGGCGCGCCTGCGATCCTCGGGTGCATGAACCTCCTCGGCCGCGTCTTCGGCAGACGGCGCTTCGAGCGGCCCGAGCCCTCGCCCGCCGACATCGAGCGCGTCGACATCACGCGGATGATCGCGACGGCCCGCGAGCGCGGCGACACGCGGACAGAGCCGGAGGTCGTCGCCGCGCTCATGCTCGGCGCCGACCTGACCGCCGACCGCCACCACGACCCGGACATGCGCCTGCGCGCCGCCGCGGCGTTCGAGGCGTGCCGGCGCTGGCTCGTCGGCTACGCCGGCGAGGAGGCGGCCGCGCGGCTGCTGAGCGAGTCGCTCGGCCCGATCGACGAGCAGGGCAGGATGCGCCGGCCGCCGCGGTGACGCCGCCGGGCCGGCTCAGGGGATCCAGCCGCGCTCGCGGAACGCGGCGAGCGCGCGCCCGACGCCCTCCTCGAACGGGACGGGCGTCCAGCCCAGCCGCTCGCTCCCCCACGTCCGCCTGCCCGGCCGCCCGCAGGTGCCCCTCGGCGACGTCGCCGGCGTCGACCACCGGCATCCCGCCGGGCAGCAGCATCGGGATCCGGCCCCGCGCGAGCCGGACGAGCAGGTCGTTGAGGCCCGCGGCGAGCGCCGGCGCGGGCCCGTACACCGCGGAGGGGTGCAGGAACACCGCCGGCAGGCCGCGGTCGAGCGCCGCCTCGACGAGGATGCGCGTGCCCTCCACGTTCACCCGGCCGGAAGTCGTCCGGGTCGCGCCGCCACTGCTCCGGCAGCCCGGCCGCGTGGAAGACGACCGCGCAGCCGTCGAGGGCCGCGCGGACCGACGCCGCGTCGGCGACGTCGCCGGCGACGGGCTCGACGCCGTCGGGCAGGAGCTCGCGGGCGCGTGCGACGTCGCGGACGAGCGCCCGCACCGCCCGAGGCGGCCAGCCGCGCGGCGATCGGGTGGCCGACCGTGCCGGTCGCACCGGTGACGAGGACGGGAGCGGCGCGATCGGGCGGCGTCACGGGCGAGCCGACGCTACCCGAACAAGCGATCAGGAATCGAGAAGCGCACGCACCGATGCGGGCCTAGCGTGGCCGGCATGACCAGCATCGACCACGTCATCCTCGAGGCGGACGACCCGGCCGCCGCACGCTCCTTCTACGACGCCGCGTTCGGCGCCGGGCTGCCGATCGACGTGCGCGGGACCGACGCTCCGACGTCGGGCTTCCGCGCCTACACCCTGTCGCTCATCGTGCCGGGTCCGTCCGACGTGGACCGGCTCCTCGAGGCCGCGCTGACGGCCGGCGCGACCCGGCTGAAGCCCGCCGCGAGGTCGATGTGGGGCTACGGCGGCGTCGTCCAGGCGCCCGACGGCGCGATCTGGAAGATCGCCACCCGGACCAGGCGCGACGACGGCACGCCGACCGGCCGCATCGACCAGGTGGTCCTGCTGCTCGGCGTCGAGGACGTGCCGGCCGCCAAGCGCCGTTACGCCGAGCGCGGCTTCGAGGTCGGCAAGACGTTCATGCGCTCCTACGTCGAGTTCAAGGCCGAGCAGGGCGCGGTGCAGCTCGGGCTGCTGCGGCGCGGCGCGCTCGCCAGGGACGCCGGCGTCGCCGCCGAGGGCTCGGGCTCGCGGCGGCTCGCGATCGCCGTCGACACCGAGCCGTTCGACGACCCCGACGGCTTCGTCTGGGAGGCGGCCCGGGCGCGGGCCGGGGCGTCCGCGTGACCGCGGCCCCCGGCGCCTGACGATGTGCTCTCTGCGCGGGCCTGCACGGGCGGGCTGGGCCGGGAGCGAGGCCCCGGCCGCGTCGTCCTCAGAGGCCGAGCAGGCCGGGCCCGCGCACGTGCTCGTAGACGAGGTTCGTCTGGGCGTGCGCGACCGCCGGGTTCGAGGCGAGGTGCTCGACGACGAACTCGCGCAGGTCGGCGGCGTCGCGCGCGGCGACGAGCAGCAGGTAGTCGGTCTCCCCGGTCATGTGGAAGATCGACTGGACGCCGGGCAGGCCGTAGACGCGCTCGGTGAACGCGTCGATCTGCTCGCGCGAGTGCGCTGACAGCCGCACGGCGATGAACGCCTGCAGCGGACGGCCGACCGCGGCCTGGTCGACCTCGGCATGGAAGCCCTTGATGACGCCCCGCTCGACGAGCCCGCGCACCCGGGTCAGCGCGGTCGACGGGGCGACGCCCACCTCGGCCGCCAGGCGCGCGTTGGAGATGCGCGCGTTGGCCACGAGCCGCTCGAGGATCCTCTGGTCGACGGGGTCCAGCTCATCGTTCGGCACCGGTCGAGTTTCGCAGGTCCGGTCCGAACATTCATCATCTGAGCGGCGATCTGCCGACGATCGTTCGGACAGCCTGGACTCGGCCAGAAGAACTGCCACACTCGTGACATGGCGACCGTCGACCGAACCACCAAGACCGACATCCGCGACTCGATCCTGGACGCCATCGGACGGACACCGATGGTGCGCCTGTCGCGGATCGCGGCCGGGCTCACCCCGCAGGTGGTGGCGAAGGTCGAGTCGCTGAACCCCGGCGGGTCGATCAAGGACCGCGTCGCGGTCAGCCTCATCGAGGCGGCCGAGCGCGAGGGCAAGCTGAAGCCCGGCGGCACGATCGTCGAGCCGACCTCGGGCAACACCGGCACGGGCCTGGCGATCGCCGCGCGCCTGAAGGGCTATCGCGTCATCGCGGTCATGCCGGACAAGATGTCGCGCGAGAAGATCGACCTGCTGCGCGCGTACGGCGCCGAGGTCGTGATCGCGCCGACCGACGTCCCCGCCGACTCGCCGCAGTCCTACTACCGCGTCGCCGACCGGCTCACCGAGGAGATCCCGGGCGCGTTCCAGCCGAACCAGTACCACAACCCCGCCAACCCCCAGGCGCACTACGAGACCACCGGCCCGGAGATCTGGGAGCAGACCGGCGGCCGCGTCACGCACCTCGTCGCCGGGGTCGGCACCGGCGGGACGATCACCGGCGTCGCCCGCTACCTCAAGGAGCGCCGGCCCGACATCCAGGTCATCGGCGCCGACCCGGAGGGCTCGATCTACTCGGGCGGGGAGGAGCACATGCACCCCTACCTCGTCGAGGGCGTCGGCGAGGACTTCTGGCCGACGACGTTCGACCCGTCCGTCGTCGACCGGTACGTGACGGTCTCCGACAAGGACGCGTTCCTGACCACCCGCCGGCTGGCGCAGACCGAGGGCATCCTCGCCGGCGGCTCCGGCGGCCTGGCGGTCCACGCGGCGCTCGAGGTCGCGGCGGGCATCGACGACCCGGACGCGCTCATCGCGGTGATCCTCCCCGACGGTGGCCGCAGCTACCTGAGCAAGATCTACAACGACGCGTGGATGACCGAGCACGGCTTCCTCGAGCGCGCCGGCAGCCAGCAGGTCGGCGACGTGCTGCAGGCCAAGCACGACAGCACGGTCCCGCCGCTCGTCACCGTCCACACGCACCAGAAGGTGCGCGACGCGATGGCGCTGCTGCACGAGCACGGCGTCTCGCAGCTCCCGGTGGTCAGCGCGACCGACCCCTCGACGATCGTCGGCTCGATCGGCGAGCGCGGCCTGCTCGCGCACGCGGTCAGCGACCCGGCGCTGCTCACCGCGGAGATCGTCGACGTCATGGAGCCCCCGCTGCCCGCGGTCGCGTCGACCGACCCGGTCGGCGAGGCGGTCAAGCTCCTCAGCGGCGAGGGTCAGCAGGCGCTGCTCGTCACCCAGGACGGCCGGGCGGTCGGGATCGTCACCCGCACCGACCTCCTGGAGGCGCTCGCCCGATGAGCGACGACCTGCGCACGCGCGCCGTCCACGCGGGGCTCGACCCCGACCCGACGTACGGCTCGGTCATCCCGCCGATCCACCAGACCTCGACGTACCGCCAGCGCGGCGTCGGGCAGTTCGTCGGCGACTACGACTACGCGCGGTCGGCGAACCCGACGCGCAGCGCGCTCGAGGCGGCGCTCGGCGATCTCGAGGGCGGCGACGCCGTCGCGTTCAGCTCCGGCCTGGCGGCGGCGCACGCGGTGTTCACGCACGTCGCCAGGAGCGGCGACCACGTCGTGCTCCCCGACGACCTGTACGGCGGCACGTACCGGCTCGTCGACAAGGTGCTCGCGCCGTGGGGCCTGCGGTACACGCTCGTCGACCAGACCGACCTCGACGCGCTCGCCGCGGCGGTCACGCCCGAGACGAAGCTCGTCTGGGTCGAGACGCCGACGAACCCGCTGCTCAACGTCGTCGACATCCGCGGCGTCGTCGCCCGGCGCGGGAACGCGCTCGTCGTCGTCGACAACACGTTCGCCACGCCGGTCAACCAGCGGCCGCTCGAGGAGGGCGCGGACATCGTCGTGCACTCGACGACGAAGTACCTCGGCGGGCACTCCGACGTCGTCGGCGGCGTGGCGATCGCGCGCGACCCGGCGCTCGTCGAGGGCTTCCGGTTCGTGCAGAACGCGGTCGGCGCGGTCCCCGGGCCGTTCGACGCGTTCCTCGTCCACCGCGGGCTGCGGACGCTGCCGCTGCGGATGCGCGCGCACGCCGAGAGCGCGGCCGCCGTCGTCGAGTTCCTGCGCGGCGCGCCGGGCGTCGAGGACGTCCGCTGGCCGGGCTTCAGCGGCATGGTGAGCTTCCGGCATCCCGACGCGGTCGGGATCGCCGAGCGCACGCGGCTGTTCACGCTCGCCGAGTCGCTCGGCGGCGTCGAGTCGCTCATCGAGGTGCCGCAGGCGATGACCCACCAGTCCGTCGAGGGCTCCGAGGCGGCGGTGCCGCCCGACCTCGTCCGGCTGTCGTGCGGGATCGAGGCGCCCGAGGACCTCGTGGCCGACCTGCGCGCGGCGATCGGCGCGCAGGTCCCGGCCTCCGCCTGACCGGCGGCCTCAGATCCTCCGGGCCTCGGCGGTCAGCTCGCCGCCGGCGTCGCCGGTGTTGACGGTGTCGCGCTTCTCGATGAGCAGGACGTGCGCCTCCTCGGCGGCGACCGGGCGGTGGCGGACGCCGCGCGGGACGACGAACAGCTCACCCGGGCCGAGCTCGACGTCGTCCCGGCCCTCGAGCTCGATCGTCACGTGGCCGTCGAGCACGAGGAAGAGGTCGTCGGTGTCGTCGTGGCTGTGCCAGACGAACTCGCCCTCGACCTTGACGAGGACGATCTTGTTGTCGTTGTAGTCGGCGACGATCCGCGGCTTCCACCGGTCGTCGAACGTCGCGAGCTTCGCCGCCAGGTTCACCTTCCCGCTCATGCGCGAAGCGTACGGGCGAGCCGTCAGCGCCGCCGGAAGCCGGTCGGCGCCGGGCCGGGCGGCAGCGGGCTCGGCGGCAGCTCGCCCGCCGGGTCGTCCTCGTTGTAGGCGCTCGGCGCCACGTCGTTCGGCCCGTCCGGATGGAAGAGCGCCGCGAGGAGCTGGATCTGGCCGCGGCCGACGCCGAGCTCCCCCATGCCGCCGCCGTACATCGGCCGTCCCTCGCGCGCGCAGCGCGCGTAGACAGCGAGCAGCTCGCGGACGGACCCGATCCGCGACGGCTTGACGTTCACCACGCGCGCGGGCAGCGGCGTCGCGCCGATGTCGCCCGCGCTGCGGATCGGGGCGTCGAAGGAGACGCGCTCGACGTGAGCCTCCAGCAGGCGCGCGACCTCGGGCAGGTCGTGGGGATCCTCGAGGTAGGCGTCCGGGAACGCGGCGACGATCCGCTCGTAGAGCGGCGCGAGCGCGGCCGGGTCCTTGACCTCGAGGCCGTAGTGGCCCTTGAAGTCGATCGTGTCGACCGCGCCGGTGCCGGCGAGCTCGTCGATGAGCGCGGGCGACCAGGTGGTCTCGGCGTCGAGCTTGAAGTGCACGCCGGGCGCGCGGTCGAGCCGCCGGCGGACGTGGTCGAACGACGGCTCCTCGCCGAGCCCGAGCGAGTTGACGAACCGCACCGGCCGCGGCTCGAGCCCCAGCACCTCGTGCAGGGCGCGCCCGGCCTGGCGCAGCGCGAGGTCGAGCGCCGCCGACTCCAGCGCCCACCGGCGCATGCGCGTCGCCGTCTCCCACTCGGGCGGGGCCGGGAACAGGTCGAGCGTCGCGAGGTGCTCGCTGAACGAGGCGAGGGTCCACTCGCCGGCGAGCGGCAGGGCGAGCTGCATCTCGTGCAGCGAGCTGCCGTCCTCGACGTGGACCGAGACGTCCTCGCCCAGCCCGTCCTCGCCGCCCCCGCCCAGGCGGACGAGCGTCGTCACCCGCTGGAAGCCGTGCGCGAGCACGGCGTGGAGCCGCTCGTACTCGCACGTCTCGACGACGAGCGGAAGCTCGGCGAGGCGCGGCCAGAGCGTGTCGTCGGTCATCGGCGTCATCGGTCCGTCCTTCCACGTGCGTTGCAGGTCTCCCTTCGACCGGCCGGCGGCGCCGGAGTCATCGGTCGCCCGCCTCGCGGGCGTCAGCCCTGCCGTGTCGGGTCGGCCGACAGGTCCGCCGTGGCGCGGTAGGAGCGGTCGACGTGGTGGACGGTCACGTCGCTCGGGCGGGCGAGCAGCTCGCCGACCTGCTGCATGTACCGGGCGTACTCGGCGGTGCGGTAGTGGGTCCGCAGCGCCTCCTCGTCGCGCCAGAGCGCCTCGAGCAGGAACTCGGCCGTCGCGTCGCCGTCGAGCCGTTCGGCGGCGACGGCGCCGAGGCACCCGTCGGCCCGGGAGAGGGAGCCCGCGTGCTCTGCGAGGACGGCGCGCAGCTCGCCCGCGCGCCCGGCGAGGCCGTGGACCTCGGCGTGGATCAGGACGCTCATGGCGGCACATGATGCCGCCACGGCCGGGCGCGGGGCGACGGCGCCGCGGGACCGGATCGACCGGGAGGCCGGCCCGGGCCGGCGGGTCAGGCCGCGCTCGTCGTGCGGGTGAGGTGCTCGGTCACCTCGAAGAACCCGTCGGTGCCGACGCTCTCGACATACGGCGCGATGCGCTCCATCTGCGCGTCGTACGCCGTCCGGTCCTGGGCGCGCAGGTCGTCCAGGCTGCCGTCGTAGAACCCGAAGCAGACGACCTCGTCGGGATCGTCGGCGCCGCGCACCATGTTGAACCGCACCCAGCCCTCCGGCGGGGTGCCCTCCCGCATGTCGCCCATGAAGGCCTCGCGGAACCGCTCGAACGTCCCCGGCTTGAGGTGCCTGACCGTCAGCGCGCAGATCATGTGCGCCCCCTTCCCGTCGGTTGGGCCGACGCTACTCCGGTCCGAGCGCTGGTTGCAAAGGTCGCAAATACGGCTCACCGCGCGCCCGGAGCGCAGGACGACGCTGCCGCTCGATGAGCGCGGCCGCCCCGCCCCGGCGTGGATCACGGTCAGCGTCTCCGAGACGACGACGGCGCCGTGGACGGGCGCGTCGTCGCCTCCTTCCATCCAGATCGTGTCCAGGCCGGCCTGCTGGTTCGCGCTCGTGATCGCCGGCGACCCCCAGCACGAGCCTCCCCGTCAGCCGGCCCTGACCGGACGCTCTGGGTGCCGGTGTGCCAAGGAGCCGACAAATAGTTAGGTAACTGGCTAAGTATCGTGTACCGTGTCGGCTGTGCCGACTGCGGAGGCCGACCAGCTCGACCGGGCGTTCCACGCCCTCGCCGACCCGAGCCGCCGGGCGATCGTCGTCCGGCTCTCGCGCGGCCCGGCGACGGTGAGCGAGCTCGCCGCGCCGCTCGAGATCTCACTGCCGTCGGTCATGCAGCACCTCGACGTGCTGCAGAGCAGCGGCCTCGTCCGGTCCGAGAAGGCCGGGCGGGTCCGCACCTGCCGGCTCGAGCCCGCGCCGATGCGCACGCTCGAGCAGTGGCTCGCCGAGCACCGCGCGATCTGGGAGCGCCGGCTCGACCGGCTCGGCGACGTCCTCGGCGAGACCTTCCCGACCGACGGAGGAGCAGACGAGCCATGAGCATCCGCCAGCACGACTTCACGATCGAGCGGCGCTTTCCGCAGACGCCCGCGCAGACGTTCCGCGCGTTCGCCGACCCTGCGCTCAAGCGGCGCTGGTTCGGCCCGCCGGACGCGTGGGCCGACGCCGCCTGGGAGCTGGACTTCCGCGTCGGCGGCAGCGAGCTCAGCGTCGGCCGCGACCCCGGCGGCACGCTCCACGAGTTCCGCAGCCGCTACCACGACATCGTCGAGGGCGAGCGGATCGTCTTCGCCTACGACCTGCTGCTCGACGGGCGGCTCGTCTCGGTGTCGCTGACCACGATCGAGGTCCGGCCCGACGGGGCCGGCACGCACCTCGTGTTCACCGAGCACGGCGCGTTCTTCGACGGGCTCGAGGACCCGGCCGAGCGCGAGCACGGCACCGGCCTGCTGCTCGACGGGCTCACCGCGTTCCTCGCCGAGGGGGTGGTGGCGTGACGCTGACGCTCCACCGCCACCCGTTCGCCGCGTACTGCTGGAAGGCGCTCATCGCCCTGTACGAGCGCGACATCCCGTTCGAGGCGGTCATGGTCGAGGACCGCGAGCCGCTCGCGGCGCTCTGGCCGCCGGCGTCGATCCCGGTCCTCGTCGACCGCGGCCGGGTCGTGGCCGAGTCGTCGGTGATCGTCGAGTACCTCGACCGGTACGGCGACGCTCCCCCGCTCGTGCCGGCCGACCGCGACGCCGCGCTGCGCGCCCGGCTCTGGGACCGCGTCGGCGACGGGCACGTCATGACGCCGGTGCAGACGATCGTCGGCGACGCCCTGCGCCCCGAGCAGCACCGCGACCCGTACGGGGTGGCGCGGGAGCGCGCGAAGCTCGACGCCGCCTATGCGCTCCTCGACGGGCAGCTCAGCGGGCGCGAGGACGACGGATGGCTCGCGGGCGAGGCGTTCACCCTCGCCGACTGCGCGGCCGCGCCGGCGCTGCACTACGCGGATGTGCTCCAGCCGATCGACCGCGCCGCCCATCCGGCGCTGGCGGCGTACGTCGACCGGCTGCTCGCCCGCCCGTCGGTCGCGCGGGTGATCGACGAGGCGCGGCCGTACCGCGGGCTCTTCCCCCTCCCCTGGCCCGAGCACGTCGCCTGAGCGGCCGCCCAGCGGTCCGGCGGGGCCGTTCCCTACGCTCCCGCGCCGTGAACCGACCCCGGTCCCGGCGATGAGCGCCGGCCTCACCGCCCTCCTCGACGACGTCGCCGCGCTCGCGCGCGCGGCCGCCGCGTCCGTGGACGACGTCGCCGCGGGCGCGAGCCGCGCGAGCATGAAGGCCGCCGGGGTCATCGTCGACGACGCCGCGGTCACCCCGCGATACGTCGAGGGCATCCGGCCCGAGCGCGAGCTGGCGATGATCCGGCGGATCGCCACGGGCTCGCTGCGCAACAAGCTCGTGTTCATCCTCCCTGCCGCGCTGCTGCTCAGCGAGCTGCTGCCGTGGCTGCTCACCCCGATCCTCATGGTCGGCGGCACCTACCTGTGCTTCGAGGGCGCCGAGAAGCTGTGGGAGCTCGTCGGCCCCGGCCACCACGGCCACGAGGCGGAGGCGCCGGTCACGGCGCAGGGGCAGGAGCGCGAGGACGAGCTCGTCGCCGGCGCGATCCGGACCGACCTCATCCTGTCGGCCGAGATCATGGTCATCGCGCTCGACGAGGTGACCGACGAGGCGCTGCTCGCGCGGGCGCTCATCCTCGTCGTGGTCGCCCTGGCCATCACCGCCGGTGTCTACGGCGCCGTGGCGATGATCGTGAAGATGGACGACGTCGGGCTGCGGCTCGCGCGGAGCGCGCGGGCGCGGGTGGCGCGCCTCGGCCGCGGCCTGGCGCACGCGATGCCGGTCGTCATGTCGGTGCTCTCGAAGGTCGGGGTCGCCGCGATGCTGTGGGTCGGCGGGCACATCCTGCTCGTCGGGCTCGACGAGCTCGGCCTGTCATGGCTCTACGAGACCGTCCACCACGCCGAGGAGGACGTGGCGGACGCGATCGGCGGCTTCGGCGGCTGGCTGGCGAACACCGCCGCGTCGGCGCTGCTCGGCGTGATCGTCGGCGCCGTGGTCGTCGCGGTGCTGCACCGCGTCCAGGCGCGCAAGGCCCACTGATCAGGCCGGCGAGGGCTCGGCCGCGCCGGCGGCGGTGCCGGGCCCGGCGGGCTCGGGTGCCAGAGCCTTCCACGCGTCGGGGTCGTGGCTCGGCACGACGGGGACGTCGGGCTCGCCCGCCCGGAACGCGGCGAGCCGGCGCAGCGACTCGCGGGCGGCGGGCGGGTCGTCGACGATGAGCGGCAGGCGCTGCTCGTCGATGTTCCGCCGGACGTAGGCGGCGTCGCCCGCGAGCAGCACCCGTCCGTCCGCGCCGCGGTCGACGAGGACCGACAGGTGCCCGGGCGTGTGCCCCGGGGTGCCGAGGAGCCGGATCGTCCCGTCGCCGAGGAGGTCGCGCGTGTGCGGGAACGGGCCGTACAGCTCGCCCTCCCGGGCCAGGTCGACGAGGCGCATCCGGGACGCGTCGGGCAGGTGGCGCGCGACGTACCCCTTCAGCTCGGCCGCGCGCCGGCGGGTCGCGGCCCACTCCTCGCGCGCGCAGACGAACTCGGCGTTCGGCAGCAGCCGCATGCCGCTCGTGTGGTCGACGTGCAGGTGGGTCATGACGACCCGCCGGACGTCCGCGGGCTCGACGCCGGCGGCGCGGAGCTGGACGTCGAACGGCTCGGCCGCGACCTCGAGCCCGCGGAACAGCACGCTCATCGGCAGCCCGAGGTCGCGGCGCAGGCTCCCCCGCGCGTCGGCGTGGAACCCCGTGTCGACCAGGATCACGCCCGCCGACGGATGCCGGAGCACGAACGCCAGGCATGGCGCGTGGATGACGTCCTGTCCGGGCCGGAGCACGGGGGCGAGCCGCCGGACCGCGCCGCCGCCGGCCCGCACGGCGTAGGCGCCGGGCATCGGTACGACCGCCGTCCGGATGACCTGCAGGTCCACGGCTGCGGAACCTACCCGACTCCGTCGGCGGCGCCCGCCCTCTCGCCGGCACGCCCGCCCCGGCCGGGGCCGAGGGGGCCGTCTGCGCCTGCGGCGGCGCCCGCTTCTCGCCGCGCCTACTCGTAGGGCGCGTACCGGCGGTGGAGCATGAGCTCGTTGCCGTCCGGGTCGGCGAAGATCGCCATGTGGCAGACGCCCGTGTCCATCGTCTCGCCGAAGAACCGGACGCCCTTGGCCTCGAGCGCGGCGCGCGTGGCGGCGACGTCGTCGCAGCGGAGCGGGAGCGGGTTGCCCTGCTGGGGCACGAACTCCCGGCCGACCTTCTCGGGCTCCCAGATCGCGAAGCAGGTGTCACCCGCCCACTGCTCCCACTCGGCATGCTCGTCGGGCCGCAGGCCCAGGACGTCGCGGTAGAAGGCGCGAGAGCGCTCGGGGTCCCGGGTCGGGACGCCCACGAAGTCGAGTCGTTCGATCACTGGCATGGTGCGGAGGCTCGCACGGATCGCGGTCGGCAACCGACCGCAATCCTGCGCCGCCCGTGGACTCGTCGGCCCCGCGCGCCGCGTGGTCTGCGTGCCCGATCTCGCTCGAGTGCCCTCGCCGGGGCGCGGCCCGCCGATCGCCCGGCGCCGCGATTCCATCCACGTCGGATGCGAACATGTGTTCGTATGAAAGCACTCGAGCCGGACGGCTTTGCCCGCAGACGCGCGATCGACCAGCTCGCCGACCAGATCAGCGAGCTGGCCGGCCACCTGAACGCCTCCACCTGCCGCTTCCTGGAGCTGGTGGCCGAGTTCGACGCGCGCGGCGGGTGGAGCGACTGGGGCGCCAAGTCGTGCGCGCACTGGCTGTCGTGGCGCTGCTCGATCGAGCCGGTCACCGCGCGCGAGCAGGTCCGCGTCGCCCGCCGCCTGGTGGAGCTGCCGCTGATCCGGGGCGCGTTCGCCGACGGGCGCCTGTCGTACTCGAAGGTGCGCGCGCTGACGCGGATCGAGGAGATCGAGCGCGAGGACGAGCTGCTCGAGCTGGCGCTCTACGCGACCGCCTCACAGCTCGAGCGGATGGTCCGCGGCTACCGCAAGGTCACGAACGCCGGCGCCGCCAAGGTCCTCGAGCGACGCTCGCTGCACATCCGCCACGACGACGACGGCTCGCTGATCTTCCGCGGACGTCTCCCGCGCGAGGAGGGCGCGGTGTTCCTCAAGGCGCTCGAGCTCGCCCGCAACGAGCTCCGACAGGCCCGGTGGCGCGGGCAGCGCGCCGGGGAAGCGGCTCCCGTCCCGGACGTGGACGGGTCGGCCGGCACGGACGGCGAGGGCGCTTCCGCGGAAGCGGGATCCGTGGGAGCCGACGATGCCGCGGGCGCGGGCACCGCGGGTGCTTCCGCGGAAGCGGGATCCGTGGGAGCCGACCATGCCGCGGGCGCGGGCACCGCGAGCGCTTCCGCGGAAGCGAGATCGGTCCCGGACGTCGACGGGTCGGCCGGCGGCGCTCGCGTGGGCGATTCCGCGGAAGCGCCGACCGCCCCTGTCCGCGACGCGGATGCGACGGCCGGCAAGGCCGGCGAGGACCCCGACGACGGCTTCCCGCGGTCCGATCCTGCGTTCGAGGTGGGCGGCGCGCTGATCGAGGCGCCCGATCAGGAGGCGCGCGACATCGACGCGCTGCTGATCCTGCTCGACGAGGCGGTCCGCTCGCGCCGGCAGGCGGCCGGCCGCACCGGTGGCGATCGCTTCCAGGTCGTCGTGCACGTCGACCTCGACACGCTCGCTCGCAAGCAGGAGACCGGCGCCGACTCGCTGTGCGAGCTGGAGGACGGCGGAGGGCTGGCCGCCGAGACCGCCCGGCGGCTCTGCTGCGACGCGTCGATCGTCCCGCTCACGAAACGCGACGACACGATCCTCGACGTCGGCCGCAAGACCAGGTCGATCCCGCCGGCCGTCCGGCGCGCGCTGCAGGCCCGCGACGGCGGCTGCCGGTTCCCGGGCTGCACCCAGCACCGCCACGTCGACGCCCATCACCTCGTCCACTGGGCCCACGGAGGCCCGACGAGCCTCGACAACCTCATCCTGCTCTGCCGCCACCACCACACCCTCCTGCACGAAGGCGGCTACACCGTCACCGTCCAGCCGCGCCGGCCCGGCGGAACCCGCACCCGGCTCGTCTTCCGCCGCCCCGACGGCAGACGCCTCCTGGACACGCCGCACATCCACGGCAGGACGACCGCCGTCGCCGACCACAGCCACGCCACCGGCCTGACCATCACCCCCACCACCAGCCAGCCCGGATGGTGCGGCGAGCGGATGGACCTGCACTACGCCGTCCTCGCCCTCCTCCACATGACCGGCCACCGAAGGGAGGCCTGACCGCCGGACGTTCGCGCAGGCGCCACCTGCGCCGACGCACGATGCGAGTACGCGCCAGGCAGGACGCGAGCGCGCGCTGGGGCACGCGGGCGCGCTTCCGCGGAAGCGCGCACCGCCGCACCGCACGCCGCCGGCACCGGGCGATGCGGACATCCGGCGGCGCGAGGTCGGTCCACCGCGCCTGGACCGGGGCTCTGCCCTCGTCCAGCCACGCCGTCCGAGGCACCCCGAGGCCGGCCGGAGCGCGCCGGCCACACGGGTGAGGATGCGGACCAGAACCGCCCGCATGAGGCCCTAACGTCCCCGCCATGCGATCGGGACGGATCGGGGTCGTACGCGGGACCGCGCTGTACGTCGGTGCGCTCATCGGGCCCGGGCTGCTCCTCGTCCCCGCCCTTGCCGCGGAGGCGGCCGGACCCGCGGCGATCGTCGCGTGGGTCGGGCTCCTCGTGCTCTCGCTGCCGCTCGCCGTGACGTTCGCGACGCTCGGCGTCCGGCATCCGGTCCCCGGCGGCGTGACCGCGTACGTCGAGGAAGGGCTCGGGGCGCGGGCGGCCGGCGTCACCGGCGCGGTCTTCCTCACCGCGGTGTTCATCGGCGCGCCGGCCGTGGCGCTCATCGGCGGGCTCTACGTCGCCGACCTCGTCGGGGGCGGCAGGACCGTCGCCGTGCTCACGGGGCTCGCGATGTTCGCGCTCGTGCTCGCCGCGAACACCGGCGGCATCCGCGTGTCGAGCACCGTGCAGTCGGGGCTGACCGCGGTGCTCGTCATCGTCGTCGCAACGGCGCTCGTGACGGTCCTGCCCGGTCACGGCGGCGAGGGCTGGGAGCCGTTCGCGCCGCACGGCTGGTGGGCGGTCGGGACCGCGGCGAACCTCCTCGCGTGGCTCATCCTCGGCTGGGAGGCGATGGCCCAGCTCGCCGGGGAGTTCCGCGACCCCGCGCGCGACCTGCCCCGCGCGGTCGCGCTCGCGTACGTGACGATCGTGGTGCTGTACCTCGGCCTCGCGGTCGCGACGATCGCGGTCAGGACCGACTCGGACGTGCCGCTCGCCGACCTGCTCGAGGTCGGGCTCGGCGCGACCGGCCGCGACGTGACCGCCGTGCTCGCGATCGCGCTGACGATGGGCACGATGAACGTCTACATCGGCGGGGCGTCGCGCCTGGCGGCCGCCGTCGCGCGCCGCGGCGACCTGCCGCGCTGGCTCGGCGAGGGCGGCAGCGCGCAGCGCAGCATCCCGCGCCGCCCGCTCGCGGTCATCGGCCTCGTCGGCAGCGCGCTGCTCGGCCTCCTCGCCGCCGGCGTGATGGATCCCGAGGACTTCGTCCGCGCGACCTCGGCGTGCTTCGTGACCGTCTACGTGCTGTCGCTGTCGTCGGCGATCCGCATCCTCACGGGCTCCGCGCGCCGGATCGCCGCCGTCGCGCTCGCGCTCGTCCTCGTCGTCACCGCGTTCTCCGGCCCGTTCCTCGCGGTGCCGGTGGCGGTCGCGCTCGTCACCGCGGGCGTCCGGCGGGCGTCGTCGGCCGCGGCCCGGCGGCGCGCCTACTCGTAGCGCAGGGCGCTCAGCGGGTCGAGCCGTGCGGCCCGGCGCGCCGGCACGATCGACGCGAGCACGCCCATCACGACGCCGAGCACCGCGAGCGTCGCGAGCATCCCGTACGGCAGGTGGATCGACATCCCCTCGAACGTCGTCGCCCGCATCCCGAGCAGCCAGACGACCGCGACGCCCAGCCCGACGCCGAGCCCGGCGAGCGTGCCCGCGACCGAGATGAGCAGGCTCTCGTCGGCCATCGTGCGACGCACCCGCCAGCGGGACGCGCCGAGCGCGCGCAGCACGCCGATCTCGCGCGTCCGCTCGAGCACCGACATCGTGAGCGTGTTGACGATGCCGAGCACGCCGACGACGAGCGCAAGCATGACGATCGCGTTGAAGAACGCGAACTGCTGGTCGATCGCCTCCGTCGCGTTCGCCTTGGCCTCCGCGTTCGACAGCGCCTCGAACCCCGGGTACTCGCGCTCGAGGAGCGCGTCGACGCGCCGCGCCAGCGCCTCCCGCATCGACGGCTCGGCCGCCTTCACGACGAGCACCGTGTCGTTGCGGATGCCGTAGACGCCCTCCATCGTCTCGAGCGACATGTGCACGCTGTTGCCCGCCGCCTCGTACGTCTCGGTGAGGGCCACGACCGGCACCGTCCGCGCCCCCGCCGCGCCCTCGAGACGGACGCGGTCGCCGATCTCGATGCCCTGCTCCGAGGCGTACGCCTCGGCGACCGCGACCCCACCGCGCTCGAGCCCCGCCTGCGCCTGCGCGGTCGGCGTCTCGCCGTAGTCGATCGCGTCGACGCGCAGGTACTCGCGCGGCTCGTAGCCGATGAGGAGCCCCTCTCCCCCGCCGCCCGGCAGCTCGGTGACGAGCACGGCACGGCGCCCGGCGACCGCGCCCGCCTCCGGCAGCGCGGCGATGTCCTCGCGCAGCCGGCGCGACAGCCCCGCCTGCGGCCCCCCGAACTCGCTGAACCCGACCGGCTGGACGGTGAGGTCACGCGCGAAGCGCTGGTCGAGCTCGTCCTCCACCGAGCCGACGAAGCTCGCGGCGACCGTCGCATTGACGACGACGACCGACAGCGCGACGAGGAGGGTCGCGGCGGTCGCCGCGGTCCGCCCGGGGTTCGCGCGGGCGGCGTCGACCGCCAGGCGCCCCTCGGCGGGCATGACGCGGCGCAGCGGCCGGCCGAGCAGCCCGACGAGCGGCAGCACGAGGTACGGCGCGAGCCGCACCATCCCCACGAACATGACCATCGTCCCGACGGCGCCCGCGATGCTGAGCAGCGAGCTCGCCGAGTTCGTCCCGAACCAGACGTAGCCGCCGAGCACCATGCCCGGCAGGAACATCGCCAGCCCGGCGATCGCGCGCCGGCGGCCGAGCGTCCGTGGCGGCGGCGACCCGCCGTGGAGCGCCAGGATCGGCGGGATGCGCCCTGCCTTCACGGCCGGCCAGGCGGCGCCGGCCACCGTCGCGACGATCCCCGTGACGACCGCGGCGATCATCGCGCCGCCGGTGTACTCGACCCCGGACACCGGCATCCCGAACGCCCGCATCGCGTCGACGAGCAGGACCGCGAGCCCGGCGCCGAGCGCCAGCCCGGCGATGCTCCCGGCGACGCCGAGCACGACCGCCTCGGCGAGGATCGTCCGCGCGACGCGCACGTCGCTCGCCCCGAGGGCGCGCAGCGTCCCCAGCTCCCGCATCCGCTGCAGGACGGTCATGTTGAACGAGTTGAGGATGAGGAACGAGCCGGTGAACAGCGCGATCCCGCCGAAGAACCAGAGGATCACGTCGAGCGTCGCGATCTGGTCCTGCACCTCGTCGCTCTTGGCGTCGGGCGTCGCGACCTCCACCCCGCGGCCGAGCTCGGCGTCCAGCCGGCGCCGGACGCGGTCGGCCGGCGTGCCGTCCGCGACGACGACGTGGATCTCGTCCCACGTGTCCGGCTTGTCCATGACCGCGCGCGCGTCGGCGAGCGGCATCGCCGCGGTGCCGTAGCCGCCGAGGTCCAGCCCGCCCTCGAACGCGTACAGCCCGGCGACCCGGAGCGTCACGCGCCCGGACGGCGTCGCGACCCGCAGCCGGTCGCCGACCCCGAGCCCGTGCTCCTCGGCCCAGTCGCTCGCGAGCTCGACCTCGCCGCGCCCGGCGCCCGGCTCGCGCCCGGCGACGCGCTCGGAGGCGGACGGGTCCGGCTCGTCGTAGTCGACCCCGGTCACGTAGAGCTGCGCGGTCCGGGCGCGCTCGGCCTTCCCGCGCTCGTCGACCGTGCGGAACACCGAGAACACCGACCCGGACGCCGACTCGACGCCGGGGACGGCACGCACGCGCTCGATCGTCGAGCCGGGAAGCGACCCGATCGACCCCTCGCCCGACACGACGAGGTCGGTGTTGCCATACATGGAGTCGAACAGCCGCGTGAACGTCGAGTGGATGGTCCCCGTGAGGAGCAGGACCCCGAAGACCATCCCGACGCCGAGCACGATCGCGCCGGTCGTCAGCGCCGCGCGCAGCGGGCGGGCGCGGAGCGAGCGCAGGCTCAGCCCCGCGAGCGAGGACACGCGCACGCCGGCCGGGAGCCGGCCCCGGCTCACGACGCCTCCCGGACCGCCGCGATCGTGGCCGACAGCTCGCGCAGCTCGTCGGCGACGCGGTCGTGGTCGCCGCCCTCGACCTCGCTGACGATCCGGCCGTCGCGCAGGAACACGACCCGGTCGGCGAGCGCGGCCGCGGCCGCGTCGTGCGTGACCATCACGACGGTCTGCCCGCGGTCGACGAGCGTGCGCAGCAGGCCGAGCACGATGCCGCCGCTGGTCGAGTCGAGGTTGCCGGTCGGCTCGTCGGCGAGCAGCACGTCGGGGCGGCGCAGGAGCGCACGGGCGATCGCGACGCGCTGCTGCTCCCCGCCGGACATCTCGGACGGGACGTGCCCGGCGCGGTCGCGCAGCCCGACGAGGTCGAGCAGCTCGTCCGTGCGCTCCGCGTACCCCTGTGGCCGTTCGCCGGCGACGAGCGCGGGCAGCAGCACGTTCTCCGCCGCGGTCAGCGTCGGTAGGAGGTTGAAGAACTGGAAGACGAAGCCGAAGACCTCGCCGCGCAGGCGGGTGAGCTCGCGGTCGTCGAGGTCGTCGTAGCGCCGGCCGTGCAGCAGCATGCGCCCGCTCGTCGGCCGGTCGAGCGCGCCCATGACGTGCAGGAGCGTGCTCTTGCCCGAGCCGGACGGGCCCATGATCGCGACGAAGTCCCCGGTGCCGACGTCGAGATCGACGCCGGCGAGCGCGCGCACCGCCCCGGCGCCCTCCCCGAAGACCTTGCCGATCGCCTCCGCTCGAAGTGCTGGCGGTGTCGTGCCGGCGGTCATGGGGCGACCGTACGGGCCGCGCGATCGGCGGGTCATCCGTAGTCCGCCCACGACGTAGCGCGATCACCCCGTACCTCCGAGCGGTGTGCCCGGACCGCCGCGCCGCGCCCTCCGGCACGGCGCGGCGGCCGAGGGCGGGCGGTCAGATCACCCGGCGGCGCGCTTGAACAGCAGCAGGTGCCCGTCCTTCTCGCGGTGCAGCGCCATGTGCGTCAGGACCTTGACGAGCTCCCAGCCCTGCGCGCCCATCTCGTTGAGCGTCTTCTCGAGCTCGCGGCGGTCGAGCTCCTCGTCCTTGCGCCCGAGGAAGCCGTGGGTGATCACCGAGGTCGTGTACTCGTAGGTGGCCATGCCGCACGCTACCCCGTCACGGTGAACGAGGCACGACCGCGTCGGCGCCGCGCGGCCGGCGGGCGCCCAGCGGGCGGGCACGTACCGCGGGTAGGTGCGCTTGGCCTGCTCCGCCGCCGCGAGGTCGATCTCGGCGGTGACGAACGGCTCGCGCGCGGACGTGACCGCGAGGACGTCGCCCTCGGGGTCGACGATCCACCCCTGGCCGCCGAAGCGCTCGTCGCCGTGGTTCGAGGAGACCGCGTAGGCGCCCGCGACGACCGCCGCGGTCCGGCCGCCCGCGAGCCACTTGTCGAGCGACTCACGCGGGGTGCAGCGCGGGACTGCGAGCAGGTGGACCCCGGCCTCCCCGTACGCGCGCGCCCGGTCGCCGAACCACAGCTCGGTGCAGACGAGGAAGCCGGCGCGGGCCGGGCCGGCGTCGACCGGCTCGAACGTGCCGTCGCCGCGCTCGTACCAGGAGGCCTCCCAGAAGTCCTCCTCGTCGGGCAGGTGGAACTTGTGGTGCGCGGGACGGACGCCGCCCTCGTCGGCGACGTACGCCTCGTTGAGCCGGCGGCCGCCGCGCTCGACCGGGGCGGTCCCGAGGACGACCGCGGGCGCGAGGTCCGGCACGCGCCCGGCGAGCGCGCGCTCGTGCGCCGCGACCGCCTGCGCCCAGACGGCCGGGTCGAACTCGCGCCGCAGCCCGAACCACGGCGCGAACCCCATCTCGGGCAGCACGACGAGATCGCTGCGCTCGCTCCGGACGTGGTCGGCCAGCGCGGCCCAGTCCTCGTCGAGCCGCGCTGTGCGCAGCTCACAGGCAGTGACTCTCAAGAGGTCGGGCACGCCGCGGAGCGTACGCGCCCGCCGCCGCGGCGGACGGCGCTCATCCGTCGCAGTCCTCCCGCAGCGCGCGGACGAGCGCCCAGCAGATCCCCACCATGAGCAGCGCGAACGGCGTCGCGGCGAGGATCGCGCCGCTCTGCAGCGCGTCGAGCCCGCCCGCGGCGAGGAGCACCGCGGCGATCGCGCCCATGATCACGCCCCAGGTGAGCTTCACCGACGAGCGCGGGTCGTCCTCGCCGCGCGACGACATGCTGCCGACCACGACCGTCCCCGCGTCCGCGCCCGCGACGAAGAAGATCCAGACGAGGAAGATCGTCGCCCCGGCGACGAGGCCGACGAGCGGGAACTGCTCGATGAACGTGAACATCCCGCTCGCGGCGTCCTCGCCGGCGGCCTCGGCGATCGCGCCGCCCGCGTCGCGGTCGGCGTCGAGCGCCGCGCCCCCGAAGACGCTGAACCACACCACGCCGAAGATCGTCGGCGCCACGAGGACGCCGAGCACGAACTCGCGGATCGTCCGGCCGCGGGAGATGCGCGCGATGAACGCGCCGACGTACGGCGCCCAGGCGATCCACGTCGCCCAGAAGAACAGCGTCCAGTCGCCGAGCCAGCCGCTCTCCTCGAACGGGCTCGCGCGCAGGCTCATGTCGACCAGGCCGGTCGTGTAGTCGCCGATGCCCTGGGTCATCGTGTTGAGCTGCAGGACGGTCGGGCCGACGGCGAGGAAGTAGCCCAGCAGCATGACCGCGCCGACCATGCTCAGGTTGCTCAGGCCGCGGATGCCGCGGTCGATCGGCGTGGCGGCCGACAGCATGTAGGCGATCGCGGTGAACCCGATGATCCCGAGTTGCATGCCGAGCCCGTCCGGGAAGCCGAACGACTGGCTCAGCCCGGCCTCGATCTGCAGCGTGCCGAGCCCGAGCGAGACGGCGATCCCGAACAGCGTCGCGAGGATCGCCACGACGTCGATCGCCTGGCCGAGCCCGCCGTCGACGCGCCGGCCGAGCAGCGGCCGCAGCACCACGCTGATCCGCAGGCTGTTCTCGCCGCGCCGGTAGCTGAAGTAGCCGACCGCGAGCCCGACGACCGCGTAGATCGCCCACGGGTGCAGGCCCCAGTGGAAGAACGCGTACTGGATGCCGAGCTGCGAGGCCTCGGGCGTCCCGGCCTGCTCGAGTCCGAGCGGCGGCTGCGACGCGTGCAGGACCGGCTCGCTGACGCCCCAGAACAGCAGGCCGATGCCCATACCGGCCTGGAAGAGCATCGCGAACCACGAGAACCGGCTGAACTCGGGCTCGTCGCCGTCCCGCCCGAGCCGGATCGTGCCGTAGCGGCTGAGCGCGAGCCACACGACGAACGCCAGGAACCCGGTCGTGATGAGCAGGTACAGCCAGCCGAGGTCTTGGATGATCCGGTCGACGACGCCCGTCAGCGCGGTGTTGAAGCCCTCCGTCGCGAGCGCGCCCGCGCCCGCGAACGCCGCGGCGATCGCCACGGAGATCCAGAACACCCTGGTCGGGCGGCGGCGGGCCTCGGGCGGCGCGCCGGGCGGACCCGGGCGCTCCCCCGGGCCCGTGGCACGCGCGAACCGCGCCTCGGAGGGCTCCTCCGGGCGCGGGGCGCTGCGCAGGTCGACGGCCGGCGGGCACCGGGCGGCCCTACCCGGCACAGCCGATCGTGAAGCCGATGGACCGGCGAGCGGTGTGCTGAGGCGGCGTCGGCTATCTCAGGCCCGTGACGAAGCTGCCCTGCGACAGGGCGGCGTGCTCGCGCGGCTCGCCGTCGACGCGCACGCGCCCGAACCGCAGCGGCAGGCCGGCGCCCGCCCCGTCGTCGGCGTGGACGTGCAGGTGCGGCTCGGACGAGTTGCCGGAGTTGCCGACGCGGCCGAGGACCTGCCCGGCCCGCACGCGGTCGCCGGCCCTCACCCGCACGCTGCCCTTGCGCAGGTGCGCGAGGACGACGAAGACGCCCTCGCGGGCCTTGACGACCACGTGGTTGCCGGCCGGCCGCTCGCGGTCGGTCTCGACCATCGGCGTGTTGTCGCGCAGGCCGTCGACGGCGGCGGCCACGACGCCGCCGGCCGGCGCGACGACCTTCGCGTTCCACGCGTGGAAGTCGGCGTTGCGCGTGCCGGCGCCGCGGGCGGTACCGCCGTGGCGCCACTGCACGAGGTCGAGCGCGTGGCGCTGGGTGGGCTCGACCGCGTGGTAGTTGCGCAGCTCGGTGGCGCCGCCCCACATGACCCACCACGTCCCCGGCAGCGGGAAGCGCAGCGTGACGTCGCGACCGGCGCCCGGATCGGGCGGCAGCTCGGCGCGCGGGGCCAGGCGCAGGCTCGTCACCGCTCCGCGGCCGTCGGTGACGGCGTCGATCGCCAGGGTCCGCTCCCCCCAGCGGTGGTCGGCGGTGTACGCCCGCAGGCCGGGCCGCAGCGGCGCGGCGCGCTCGTCCAGGCGCGCGCCGACCGGGCCGGCCGCGGCGACCTGGTCGAGCAGCTCCCCGAGCTCCTCGAGCGAGATCTCGGCGGCCAGCTCGGGTGCGAACCGGGCGTGCAGGGTCTCGGCGTCGCCGGCACGGATGAGCCGCACGAGCGCGCGGCCCTCCTCGGCGACCGATCGCTGGGCGGCGGCATAGCCGGCGGGGACGTCGCCGGGGCGTGCTCGGGCGGCGTCCGGCGCCGGGACTGCGAGGCTCACCGCGAGCGCGGCGAGCGCCAGGCGGAAACGCATGGTGCTCCCTTCTCCGGGATCGGGATCCCCACACCGGTAGCAGCCTCCGCGCCGCGGGTCGGGTCATGACCCCATGGCCGGACCGGCCGCGCCGGGGCACGCTGGTGACATGAGCCACCAGCACGACGAGGCGCTGACGCCTCCCGACGATCCGATCATGCAGTTCGGCGACGCGCGCATGGCGGCCGCGGTCGCCGGCCGGCGCCGCGGGGCGGTCCCGCGGGCGCGGTCGCGGATCATCCCGCGGACGATCCGCGGGCCGCAGACGCCGCAGCCTCCGTCAGAGATCCGCGGCGTGGTCGTGGGCCACCACGAGCGGGGCCTCCGGCCGGCGTTCGAGTTCCGCTGACGCGGGCGCTCCGAAGACCTCGTCCTCGGAGGCGCCGCCGAGCAGTGCCAGGAACTCCTCACGCTCGATCGTCTCGCGCCGCATGAGGACGCGGGCGAGACGGTCGAGCGCGTCGCGGTGCTCGGTCAGGATCGCCTTCGCGCGGTCGTACGCGGCCTCGACGATGCGGCGGATCTCGTCGTCGATCTCGCGCGCCAGCTCGTCCGAGTAGTCGGGCTCGGAGGCCAGCTCGCGGCCGAGGAACGGCTGGCCGTGGTCGTGGCCGAACACGCGCGGCCCGAGCCGGTCGGACATCCCGTACCGCATCACCATCCGCTTCGCCGTCGCGGTGACCTTCTCCAGGTCGTCCCGGGCGCCGGTGGTGACCTCGTCGAACACCAGCTCCTCGGCGGCGCGGCCGCCGAGCGCCATCGCCATCGAGTCGAGCAGCTCGGCGCGCGTCGTCAGGAACTTGTCCTCGGCCGGCATCGAGATCGTGTAGCCGAGCGCCTGGCCGCGGCCGACGACCGAGATCTTGTGGACCGGGTCGGCGTGCTCGAGGACGTGGCCGACGAGCGCGTGGCCCATCTCGTGATAGGCGGTGACCAGGCGCTCCTCCTCGCCCATCACGCGGCTCTTCTTCTCCGGGCCCGCGACGACCCGCATGATCCCCTCCTCGAGCTCGCCGCGGCCGATCTCGCGGCGCCCGTTGCGGGCGGCCAGCAGCGCGGCCTCGTTGACGAGGTTCGCCAGGTCCGCGCCCGTGAAGCCCGGGGTCTGCCCGGCCAGGTCGTCGAGGCTGACGTCCGGGGCCAGCGGCTTGCCGCGGGCGTGGACCTCGAGGATCTTCGCCCGGCCGCGGCGGTCGGGCCGGTCGACGACGATCTGCCGGTCGAAGCGGCCGGGACGCAGGAGCGCAGGATCGAGGATGTCCGGGCGGTTCGTCGCCGCGATGACGATGACGTCGTCGCCGGTCTCGAACCCGTCCATCTCGACGAGGAGCTGGTTGAGCGTCTGCTCGCGCTCGTCGTGACCGCCGCCCATGCCGGCGCCGCGGTGGCGGCCGACCGCGTCGATCTCGTCGACGAAGATGATCGACGGGGCGTCCTCCTTGGCCTGCTCGAACAGGTCGCGGACGCGCGACGCGCCGACGCCGACGAACATCTCGACGAAGTCCGAGCCGGAGATCGAGAAGAACGGCACCCCGGCCTCGCCGGCCACCGCACGGGCGATCAGCGTCTTGCCGGTCCCGGGCGGGCCGGTCAGCAGCACGCCGCGCGGGATGCGCGCGCCGAGCGCCTTGAAGCGCCTCGGCTCGGTCAGGAACTCGACGATCTCGCGCAGCTCCTCGACCGCCTCGTCGGCGCCCGCCACGTCGCGGAACGTCGTCGTCGGCGCGTCGACGCCCGTCTGCACCTTGGCGCGCGCGCGGCGCATCCGGCCGAGCGCGCCGCCGCCGGCCCCGCCGCCGTACATCCGGCGCATGAGGAAGACCCAGAGGCCGAGGAACAGCGCCATCGGCAGCGCGAACCGCAGCACGTTCCACCAGCCGCCGTCGCTGCGCCCGCTGACGTCGAACGACTGGATCCGCCCGGCGCGCTCGGCGCGGACGAGGCGGTCGGTGAGCTGGTCGGCGTACTGCTCGGGATAGCCGACCTCGAACTCCCGCCCCTGACGGAGCTTGACCTCCAGCGTGTTGTCGCCCTGGTCCATGCGGACCTCCTGCACCCGTCCGGCGTCGAGGTGGCGCAGCGTCTGGGCGAACGTCCACGACTGCGGCTCATCGCGGTCGACCGACGTGCCGAGGACGATCGCGAGCACGATCACGCCGACGATCAGCAGTCGGGCGACGGTGCTCCAGCTCGGTGCGTCCTCGGCGTCCATCGTGCTCACCGTGACAAGCGTGGACACTCCTGACCATAGGCTCAGGAATGCATCACGTGGGATGCGTCAGGTGCCGCAGAACGTGCGGAATCCGGCCGCGAACTCCTCGGGCGCGGGCTCGGCGTACGCCTCCAGGCCGGGGCGCGGCTCGAACGGGCGCGTGACCGCGTCGAGCAGCCGGTGCAGCGGCCCGAGATCGCCGGCCGTCGCGTGCGCGAGCGCGTCCTCGACGAGGTGGTTGCGCGGGATGTACACCGGGTTGACGCGGTCCATGAGGCCGGCGTCGGGCGGGCCCTCCGCGCGCCAGCGCGCGAGCCACGCGTCGAGCGCGTCGCGGTCCAGGACGTGGGCGCGGACCTCCGACGCGTCGCCGCGGGCCGCGCCCGACAGCGCGCGCAGGAACGAGGTGTAGTCGGCGCGCTCGCGCTGCATGAGCGCGAGCAGGTCGTTGACGAGCGTCCCGTCGGCGGGCTCCGAGCGCAGGCCGAGCTTGGCGTGCATCCCGCGGCTCCAGTGGTCGTGGAACCGGGCCGGGAACGTCTGCACGACCTCGCTGGCGGCGTCCACCGCCCGCTGCTGGTCGTGGTCGATGAGCGGCAGGAGCGACTCGGCCAGCCGCGCGAGGTTCCACGGCGCGACGTGCGGCTGGTTGCCGAACGCGTACCGCCCGCCGTGGTCGATCGAGCTGAACACCGCAGCCGGGTCGAAGGCGTCGATGAACGCGCACGGGCCGTAGTCGATCGACTCGCCCGAGATCGTCATGTTGTCGGTGTTCATCACGCCGTGGACGAAGCCGGCGAGCATCCACCGCGCGACCAGCCCGGCCTGCGCCTCGACGACCGCGGCCAGGAGCGCGAGGTACGGGTTCGCCTGCTCGGCCGCCTCGGGGTGGTGGCGGTCGATCGCGTAGTCGGCGAGCCGGCGCACGAGGTCGCGGTCGCCGCGCGCCGCGACGTACTGGAACGTGCCGACGCGCAGGTGGCTCGCCGCGACCCGCGCGAGGACCGCGCCCGGCAGCGCGGTCTCGCGGAAGACGCGCTCGCCGGTCGCGACCACGGCCAGCGCCCGGCTCGTGGGGATGCCGAGCGCGTGCATCGCCTCGCCGACGACGTACTCGCGCAGCATCGGGCCGACCGCCGCCTTGCCGTCCCCGCCGCGCGCGAACGGCGTGCGCCCCGAGCCCTTCAGGTGCACGTCGCGCACGCCGCCGCCGGCGTCGGCGACCTCGCCGAGCAGCAGCGCACGCCCGTCGCCCAGGCGCGGGACGAACACGCCGAACTGGTGCCCGGCGTACGCCTGCGCGACCGGCTCGGAGCCGGGCAGGACCTCGGCGCCCGTCAGGACCCCGATCCCGTGCGCCGACCGCAGCTCGGCCGGGTCGGCGCCCAGCTCGGCGGCGAGGTCCTCGTTGAGGACGAGCAGCTCGGGCGCGGGGGCGCGCTCGGCCTGCCACGGCTCGCAGAGCTCGGGCAGCTCCTCGCGGAACGTGGACCGGAACGCGAGGACGGGTCGGGCGGCGACGCTCATACCCCGAGGCTAGAGGCTCCCCCGCGCGGCGCCGCCGCCCGCGGCGGCGGGCACGACGTCACTGCGCGGCGCGATCGGCCGCGTCCCGGCCGACGCGACCGCGTTCGGGGACCGCAGCGCGCAGTTCCTGGTGAGCATCGACTCGACCTGGCTCGAGCCGTGGCAGGACGGCGAGAACGTCGCCTCCAAGCGCGCCTTCCACGACGAGCTGCTCCCCTGGTCCGACGGCCGCTCGTACGTGAACTTCGCCTCCGACGGCGGCGACGCGCCGCCCGAGCGGGTACGCCGGATCAAGGCGCGCTACGACCCCGACGGCGTCTTCTGGAGCCGCAATGCGCCAGGCATGCGCGGGAGGGCGCCCGCGCATGCCACGCGGCGCGGAAGATCGCTACCATCGCGGCCGCGACGGCATGCCGGACCGTCCGACGCGCGGCGTAGGGTGCCGCGCAGGTCGCAGGTCGTGTCCGTCGTGAGGAGCCGCCATGTCCGAGTCGGAGCTTCGCCGAGCCATCGAGTTCTGCGTCGAGGATCTCGCCCGACGCGGTCGCCCGCATCTCGCGCAGCGGGTCGGAGCGAAGCTCGAGCGCCTGCTCGGTGAGGGACAGACCCGCCAGGCGCTCGCCGTGATCCAGCTCTTCGGCGGGCCGCGGACCTCCTGAGACCGGCCCGGCCGGCCGGGCCGGCCACGCGCCATCCGCCGGGTTCCACGGCGCGCCGGTGCGCATTGCACGGCGATCGCCGCGATATGCGCGGCGCGGGTGGCGGCGCGCGGGCGGCGCTGCCTAGCGTCGCGCCATGCCCATCCCCATCGGTGCCGAGCAGGCAGCACCGTCGTGGCTGCCGATCGTCTTCCTCGCGGTCCCGATCGCGCTCATGGCCTCGCTCCTCCTCTGGGGCGTCCGCCTGCGGCTGCGCAGCGGCGCGGCGCGGCGGGCGCACGAGCGCCGGCGCGACGTGCCGCCGCCCGCCGACCCCGCCGCGATCGACCCGTCGGACTACTCGACCGACGCGCTGCTCGACGCGCTCGCCCCGGTAGGGACCGGCGACAACGGCGACGAGCACTACGACGAGGGCTGGGCGGGCGCGATCCTCGGCCTGCGGGCGCAGGTGAGCGCCGCGACCGAGGTGCTCGAGCCGCACGTCTACTGGGGCGAGCGCGCCGGCCGCCAGGTGTTCATCCGCGTCGGGCCCGACGAGAAGCTCGAGGGTGGCACGACGATGTTCTCGAACCGCCACGTCCGGTCGATCACCGTCGTGCGCGTCGACGCGCCGTCGTTCTCGATCACCTCCGAGCGCGGCGCGCTGCGGGCGTCGCCGGAGAGCCCGCCGGCCGTCCACGACCTCGTCGGCGCGCTGGCCCCGGACCGCGCGACGTGGAGCGACATGACCCTGACCGCCGGCCCGCGCGGGCTCGTCGCCACGCGCCCGGTGGCCGGCGAGGTCGAGAACTCCTGGGTCTACGACCTGTGGCTGTGCGAGCGGATCGCCCACGTGCTCTCGCTGCCCCCGCTGCCGCCGGCCCGCGTCGGGCCGCCCTGGAAGGTCCCGTACGGCCTCGGCCGCGCGCTGTCGCCAACGTCCCCCTGACCGCTCCGAGGCGCGCCGCGACGGCCTAGACGGCGCGCGGCACGTTCCCGGTCAGCCGCAGCACGGTCGCCATGACCTTGTGGCCGGGGTCGGCGGTCGGGCCGAACATGCACGGGCAGCCGCCGTCGATGACCGCGATCCCGTGCTCGCGCCCGAAGGCCGCCGCGGTCTCCGACACGCTGCCCGGACCCGGACCGCGGTGCATCCACACGTGGCGGATGCCGAGCTCGGCGCACTCGCGCATCGTGTCGTCGGCGCGCTCGGGCCGCGTCGCGATGACGACCGCGTCGACCCCGCCGGGGATCTCGCGCAGATCGTGGTAGGCACGGTCGCCCTCGACCGTGTCGGCGTTGGGGTTGACCGCGAACACCTCGTAGCCGCGGTCGCGCAGGCGCTTGTAGACGACGTTCGCGCCGTGGTCCTTCGGGCTCCGGGACACCCCGGTGACCGCGACGCGCCGGTTCGCGAGGAACGCCGACGCAGCCTCCTTCATCTTCGTCATGCGGCCATCGTCCGCCCCGGCGGGCGGCGCGACATCCGCGCGCTCCACCGATCCGCCCTGCCGCGGAGTACGGACCGGCGAGCGGAGCGCTCAGCGGACGCGGTCGGCCATGAACGCGTGCGCGTCCTCCAGCGCGCCGGCCGCCTCGTCCCAGTCGGTGTCGGGCAGGTCGAGGCGCAGGCCGACCCAGCCGCGATGCCCGACGTACGGCGGGACGAACCAGCGCACCGGGTCGCCGCCCACGAGCCCCTCCTGCATGCCCTCCGGGGCGGCGAGCCACAGGCACAGGCGACCTTCGAACCACTCGCGCTCGTCGTGCAGCGACGCGAACGTGCGCGCCTTGCGCCCCCGGCCGACGAAGAACGTCGGCGAGCCGTGCGAGACCTTCTCGAACGCCTCGGGCAGGCGCGCGATCACCGGTCGCAGGCGCTCGAGCGCCGCCTCGAGCCGGGGCGTGCTGACGACCTCGTGTGCCATGCGCCGCAGCTTCCCACACGGCCCGGCGCTCCCGGCGGCGCGGTCAGAGCGGGCCGAGCGACAGGCCGTCCGGGCCGGCCGCCGCCTGCTGCAGGTGGATCGCGAACAGGCGCGCCGGGCCGGTCTGGTCGGCGCCGAGGAACGCCCAGCAGCGCCGCCGCAGCGCGACGCCGGCGATCGGCCGGACGACGAGCCCGTCGCGCTGCTCGTCGACCGCCCAGCGCGACAGCAGGCCCGGCACGCCGCGGGCCCGGATCGCCGACTTGACCGCGGCGGGCGAGCCGGTCTCCAGGACCGGCGGCGCGAGCGCCAGGCCGGCGCTCGCGAGCGCACGGTCGATGAGCGACCGGATGTGGGAGCCGGGCTCGCGGACGATGACGGGCCGGCGCGCGAGCTCGGCCGCGGGGACCGCCTCCTCCTCCGTCCACGGGTCGCCCGCCGGCATGACCGCGACGACCTCGTCGTCGAGGAGCGGCAGATGCCCCTCGGCGGCGAGGTCCTCGTCGAGGTCGGCGGCCGCGACGCCCACCTGCGCCCGGCCGGCATGCACCGCGGCCCGCACGTGCGGCGAGTTGGCGACGGTCAGCTCGATCGGCCGCGGCTGCTCGCCCGGCCGGAACGACGCGATCGCCGCGGGCACGACGAGCTCGGCGTACGCCGGGCTCGACGCGACCCGCAGCGGCGCCTCCCCGGTGTCCAGGCGCCCGAGCAGCTCGTCGATCGCGTCGGCCTGCGCCACGATCCGGCGCGCGTCGGGCAGCAGCCGCGCGCCCGCCGTCGTCGGCTCGACGCCGGTCGCCGACCGGTGCAGCAGCGGGACGCCCGACAGCTCCTCGAGCGACTGCAGCCGCTTGGACAGCGACGGCTGCGTCAGGCCGAGCCGCTCGGCCGCCCGCCCGATCGTCCCGAGGTCGGCCGCGGCGACGAACGCGCGCAGCTCGTGCAGCGTCGCCGATCGGCGCTCGCGCGACACCGGCCCGGCCCTACGCGGGCACCCCCTTGACCTGGGCGATGAAGCCGCGCACGTCGGCGGCGGGCTCGGAGTACGCGTCGCCGAGCGTGGCCTCCATCGCGCGCATGTACTCCTCCATCCAGCCCGGGAACGGGTAGTCGATCGCGCGCAGGAACTCGAGCGTCGCCGCGAGGCGGATGTCGGCGATCGACGGGTGGTCGCCGCCGATGAACCGGCGCCCGTCGAGGAAGAACTGGCGGTAGACGTCGAGCGGCTCGGCGAGCGCGTCGATCGCGTCCTGCTGGGCCTTGGCCTTCAGCGTGTCGTCGGCCTCGGACGTCGCGACCTCGCCCGGGTACTGCGGGAAGCCGAGCGTCGGGTACGTCGCCCGCGCCAGGAGCGGATAGAGCGTCCCGATGAGGTAGAACATCGCGCTGTCGACCATCGCGCGCTCGCCGGGATCGGCCGGGTAGAGCTGCGTCAGCCCGTGCCGGTTGCACAGGTACTGCATGATCGCGCAGCTCTCCCACAGCGAGCCGCGCGGCAGGCCGGCCTCCTCGAGCATCGGCGTCAGGTGCGCCGGGTCCTTGGCGAGGAACTCCGGCTCGCGGGTCCTGCCCCAGACGTCGATCTCCTCGAAGTCCAGGCCCGCGGCGCGCACGAAGATGCGCGCGGTCAGGTTGTTGACGCTCGGCCTGAGGATGTTGAGCGTGGTGTCGGCCATGTGACCCCCTCCTCCTCCGTGCCCGCCGGTCAGCGGGCGGTCTGCTGGCGATACGGGTCGGCGGCGCCGCGGTCCTCCGACAGCGAGCCGCGCGACCGGCGGATCATGTCCTCGATCGCGTCCGCCAGGTGGACGCGGTCGATGTGGTGGTCGCCGCGCTCGACGCGCAGGCGGTGGGCCTCGAGCAGCACGTCGGCGTGTGTGTAGCCGAACGGCGGCTCGAAGCGGTACGACGAGAGCTCGATGAGCAGCCCCAGCGGGTCCTCGAAGTAGATCGAGTCCATGAACCCGCGGTCCCTGACGCCGCTGTGGCGGATCCCGCGCTCCTCGAGGCGCTCGACGGCCTGGTGGAACGTCGCCTCCGAGACCGTGAACGCGATGTGGTGCACCGCGCCCTGGTCGGTCGACGTGCGCGTCGGGTCGGGCGTGCGCTCCTCGTTCGTGAACACCGTGATGAGCCGCCCGTCGCCGGGATCGAAGTACAGGTGGCTCTCCTCCGGCCGGTCGAGGTTGGGCTGCTCGAAGACGAACGGCATGCCGAGCACGCCCTCCCAGAAGTCGATCGACGTCTGCCGGTCGGCCCCGACGAGCGTGATGTGGTGGACCCCCTGGGTCTGGAGCTTGCGCATGCCCTTCTGCCTCTCTCCTCGGCTCAGTGCTCGATCAGCTTGGACTTGTACTCGCTGCGCTGCAACGTCCCGTACGGGACGAGGTCGATCCGCGCCTGGACGACGAGCGCGCCGCGCAGCGCGTCGGCGATCGCGCCGGCGAGCCCCTCGGGCGCGGGCCGGTCGCGCGCGAGCTCGACGGTGATCGGCAGCGGCGGCTCCTGCTTGACGCCCGGCGCCTGCGGCCGGACGAGGATGTGGCCGCTGACGTCGGGCTCGAAGCGCGCGACGACCTCGCGGATCGCCGACGGGAAGACGTTCACCCCGCGCACGATCAGCATGTCGTCGGTGCGCCCGATGCACCGGACGCGCGGGCCCGTGCGCCCGCACGCGCACGGCGTGGTCCGCACGACGACGTGGTCGCGGGTGCGGAAGCGCAGCAGCGGCGCGGCGCGGTGGCGCAGGTGGGTGAGCACGAGCTCGCCGGTCGCGCCGTCCTCCATCGCGATCGCCTCGCCGGTGCCGGGGTCGACGAGCTCGGGGTACACGAACCCGCGCGCGCCGAGGTGCATGCCGTCCTGCTCGGGGCACTCACCCCACAGCGACACGCCGATGTCGCCGATCCCCATCGCCTCGGTGACCTGCGCGCCCCACCCCTCCTCCAGCCGGGCGCGGAACGCCGGCTCGCCGCCGCCGGGCTCGCCCGCCACGAGGACGCGCTCGACCGAGGACGCGCGCAGGTCGATGCCGCGCTCGGCCGTCCACTCGACGAGGTGCTCGGCGTACGACGGCGTGAGGACCGCGGCCTCGGGACCGAGCAGCTCGATCGCGCGCACGAGCCGCTCGGTGTTGCCGGTGCCGACCGGGATGTGGCAGAGCCCGATCCGCTCGAACGCCGCGAGCGCCGCGCCGGCGGCGAACGGCCCCGCGTTGTAGGTCGAGACGATCCGCTGACCGGGGACGACGCCGGACGCCGCGTACGAGCGCGCCGACCCGGTGACCCAGTTCTCGACGTCGCCGGCGGTCAGCGGGATGTAGCTCGGCGTCCCGGTCGTCCCGCTCGTCGAGTAGATCCGGGCGATCTCCTCGCGCCCGACGCACAGGTGCGCGCCGATCGGGTTTCCGGCGGTGACGGTCGCGCGCAGCTCCTGCTTGTCGGTCAGCGGCAGCGCGGCGATCGCGTCCAGGCCGCCCGCGGCCTCGGCCGAGCCGACGTCCGCGAGCTTGCGGCGGTACAGCGGCGAGCGCGCGAACAGGTAGGCGAGCTGCTCGCGGTAGGCGATGTCGTCGAGCGCGCGCTGCTCGTCCCACGAGCGGGTCTCGACGCCGGCCTCGAGGATCATCCGCCTCCGCCGCGCTCGTACGTGACGGCCTCCTCCGCGCGCGCGGCCATGAGGAAGCCGACCGGGTGCTCGCGCTCCTCGGCCAGGTGCGCGAGCAGGCTGGCGGTCCGCGCGAGGATCGGCACCGCCTTGACCGTCTGCGGCGGGAACCCGAGGTCGAGCATCACGGCCGCGATCGGCAGCGAGACGTTCAGCGTCAGCGGGCGCCCCCACGCCCGCTCGGCCGCGCCGCGCAGGCACTGCGCGAGCGTGACGTGCGGGCCGGCGACGCCGCGCTGCCCGGCGAGCTCGAGGATCCGCTCGGCGCGCGGGTCGAGCGGCCGGTGCAGCGGATGGCCGAAGCCGGGCAGCTTGCCGCCGGCGGCGCGGACCTCGTGCGCGACCGCGTCGGCGGCGGCCTGCGGCTCCTCGCCGGTCTCGACGCGCCGCTGCGCGTCGGCCAGCAGCCGCGCGCACTCGTCGGCCGTGCCGAGGATGACCGGCCCGCAGCCGAGGATGCCGGCGGCGACCGCGCCCTGGAGCGAGCCCGGGTCGGCGGCGAGCGTCATCCGGGCAGCGACGTTCGTGGGCATCATCCCGTGCTCGGCGATCGCGATCAGCAGGAGGTCGAGGAAGAACCGCTGGTCCTCGGTCGGCTCGTCGCCGGTGAGGAGCAGGTGGAAGTACTCGGTGAAGCTCAGCCGGCCCATGAGGTCGCCGGTGAGGTCGCGACCGCGCACCTCGACGCGGTCGGGATGGGCCTCGCTGATGTGGGTGACCGCGGGGCCGGCCTTGCCGATCTGCATCCGCCGCGACGCTATGCCCGACGCCGGACGCCGTCAAGAACCGCGCCGGGCCGCACGCGCCCGTGCCGCGCGTCACAGCCGGGCGCCGTGCCGACGGTCCAGTCCCCTACCGTCTACGGGCCGATCAGCCGATGCCGGTCGTGGACGCCCCCGACACACCGGTCACCGCCATGAGCGCAGCACCTTCCCCGACCCGCTTCGCCAGCCTCGAGCTCGCCCACTCGATCGTCGTGCGCTACGGCGAGCACGGCGAGCGCTGGCTCGCCGGGATCGACCGGACGATCGACGCGTACGCGCGCGCCTGGGACCTGCGGCTCGGTGAGCCGGTCCACGGCGGCCGGTCGAGCGTCCTCGTCGCCGCCACGACCGCCGGCGGGCGGCCGGCGCTGCTGAAGGTCGTCCCCAACCCGGTCCTCGCCCAGCGCGAGTTCGAGGCGCTCAGCTTCTTCGCGCGCAGCACGTGCTCGATCCAGGTCCTCGAGCGCGACCTCGACGGGGGCGCGCTGCTGCTCGAGCGGCTCGAGCCCGCGATCCCGTTCACCGAGCACGACTCTGGCCCGGAGATGTTCCGCCTTGTCGGCCGCACGCTGCGCTCGCTGCACGACCTGTCGGCCGAGCCGCACGGGCCGTACATGAACGCCCGCGACTACTACATCTACGAGCGGCTCTGCCAGGCGGCGCGCCGCCTGCACCACCTGCCGCGCGGCGCGAGCGTGCCGACGATCCACGACATGCACGCGGCGCTGGACATCTGCGAGCGGCTGCTCGACACGCGCGACCGGTCCGACGACCACCTGCTGCACGGCGACCCCTCCCCCGGCAACGTCCTGTGGGCGGGACCGGAGCGCGGCGTCGTCACGATCGACCCGCAGCCGTCGATCGGCGAGCGCGCGCTCGACACCGCGATCTGCGCGGTCAAGTCGTCGTGGGGCCGCCACGTCCGCGAGCGCGCGCAGGCGCTCGCCGAGGGCGCCGGGTACGACCCGGAGCGCGTGTGGCTGTGGTCGCGGGTCGTCGCCCTGGACCACTGCGTCGCCCACAACACGCACGGCTACGGCGACGAGGCCGAGCGGGCCGCGCTGCTCGCCACCGCGCGCGGCATGCCGGCCTAGCCGGGCCCGCCGTCCTTCGCCGGCACATCCGGCTTGACTTCGCCGCTTCGTTCCGGAGAGGATCGACATCGCCGTGTGCAGGTGCAGGGGTTGCCTCTCGGCGCTCGTGCTCGCGGCGTTCACCTTCGGGATCGCCGCACCGGCAGGGGCGCAGTCGAGCCTGACCGGCTACCGATCAGCGCGACCGCGGGTGTGCCGTTCAGCGGCCCGGTCGCCACGTTCCGGTCTGCCGGCGGCGAGCCGGCGTCGGCCTTCGACCCGCGCATCGGCTGGGGCGACGGCGCGATCACCGACGGGACGGTCGTCGCGGTGAGCTGCCCGCCCGGGACCGTCGGCGGCGGCGCGTGCTACCGCGTCGACGGCACCCACACGTACACGTCGCCCGGCACGTACACGGTCGCGATCTCCGTCCGCGGCCCGGGCGGCGGGCCGTCCGCGACGACGACCGCGACCGTCGCGGCGCCGCCGGCCGAGCCGCCTCCCCCGCCGCCGTCACCGCCTGCGGACCCGCCGGCCGCGCCCGCCCCGGTCGCGGCCCTGGTCCCGTCGGCCGTGAGCGCACCCGCCGGCACGGCGCTCGTGCTCGACGCGTCGCCGTCGACGGGCGCCGTCCACACCTTCGCGTTCGACCTGGACGGCAACGGCACGCACGAGACCACGTGCGACAGCTCCAAGGCGGTGGTGATCTACGGGAAGCCGGGCCCCGTCGACGCGGGCGTGCAGGTCACCGGGGCCGGAGGCTCGAGCACCGCGAAGGTCGCGCTGAACGTCACAGGGCCGACGGGCGGCCCGAAGGCTGATCCGACGATGCCCGACGTGCTCGGCGCGTGCGGGGCCGGCGGCATGACGACCGAACCCGGCGGGTCCTCGGGGAAGGTCCTGGCGTGCGCGACGACGATGAAGGTCGGCCTGGCGGAGCTGACGCTGCCCACCTCGCAGCAGTCGCCCGCGTGCTTCACCCCGAAGAACATCAAGAACCTCGTCCTCAAGCCGCCGAAGACGCTCGGCAGCGGGAACCTCGTGACCCACTGGGTGGCGACGAAGGGCCGTGAGGTGATCGTCAACGGGCTGCTCCTGCCGCCGGCCGCGCAGGCGCACATCGCCGTCAAGCCCGACCAGAAGATCGTCGGCGCGATCACCGCCGACTTCCAGCAGGCCGGCCAGGCGCACGTCGCGCTCTTCAGGTCCCCCGGGCCGGTGGCGCTCAGCTCCAGCCCGGTCAAGACCGTGTGGAGCGTCGCCAAGCCCGGGGTCGTGCAGACCATCCCGAAGTTCGGCGGGCAGTTCCTCGGCCTCACCGCGGCGCCGGCCGGCACGCCGCTGAAGCTCGGCGACGGGCGCTTCGACCTCGCCGCGACGCTCGACTTCCCACTGAAGACGCTCGACCAGATCCTCGACAAGGTCGGGCTGACGAGCGCGCCGATCCCTCTCACGACGACGAGCGACGCCGGGCTGGCCACGTTCTCGGCGACGGCGAAGTTCCCCGACATCCCGCTCGGGTTCCTCACGCTGCGCGACGTGGCGATCTCGTACGCCGACGAGGGCGGCAAGAGCGTCTGGCAGGGCGGCCTGACCGCCGACGTCGTCGGCGGCGCGAAGCTCGGCGGCACGGTGCGCTTCGTGAACGGCAACCTCGACGGCGCCTCGGCGCACGGCACGTTCCCGGGGATGGGCGTCCCGGTCGGATGCTGCGTCTACCTGCGCTCGCTGAGCGGCGCGTGGAAGACGTCCGAGATCAGCGGCGGGGCGCAGTTCGTCGTGCCCCCGCAGATCTGGGGCGACACGTTCCTGCTGGCCGCGAACACGAGCGTGACGTTCCGGTGGCAGGACCCGATGTCGATCAAGGCGAAGGGCACGTTCTACATCGTCGGGGTCCCGCTCGCCCAGGCCTCGGCGGAGATCGGGACCTGGGGCGGCTCGTTCAAGGGATCGATGTCCGAGGACTTCGGCCCCTTCAGCGTGAGCATGCAGGCGCAGGCGATGATCGTCGTCAAGCAGGGCTGGATGGCCTCGGCCGGCGGGAACGGGTGCTTCGACTGGATCGGCGCGTGCATCGGCATCGGCGCGGCGGTGTCGAACAACGGCGTCGCCGCGTGCGGCGTGGCCGGCTGGTTCCCGATCGGCGGCTTCTACCGCTGGTCGACGCAGAGCGCCGGCATCTTCTTCGCCTGCGGCTGGGGCGTGCTGTACGACAAGGCCGGCGTCCCGAAGGCCCTGCAGTCGCAGGCGGGCGCGCGGCAGGTGCGCGTCCGGCCCGGGGACGGCCCGATGCTCCTGCGGCTGCGCGGCGTGCGCGGCAGGCCGCCCGCCGTGACCGTCGTCGATCCGCGCGGGCGCCGGTACGCGCCGCCGGCCGACGGGCGGCCGGGCGGCGACCGCACCACCCACGTGTGGCTGACCGACCTGGCGACCGGCGAGCGGGCGCTGGCGGTGCGGCGGCCGGTCGCGGGAACCTGGCGGATCCTGCCTGAGGCCGGCGGCGGGCCGCTCCGGTCGGTCCAGCGGATGGCGCCGCTCCCGCGGCGCCCGGCGCGGGTGCGGATCACCGGCGGCGGGCGGCGGCGGGCGCTGCGCTACACGATCGACCGCGCCGTCGACGGGCGGGTGGTCTTCTTCGAGCGCTCGCGCGGCGAGGGCGGACCCGGGCAGCGGATCGGTGTCGCGCGGGGCCGCCCGGCGTGCTGCGGTTCACCCCCGCCGAGGGCCGCGGCGGCAGGCGCGACATCGTCGCGTTCCTCGAGACGGCGGACGGGCTGCCGCGGCGCGCGGTGACCGTCGCGACCTACACCGCGCCGGCGTGGCGGCGGCCGGCGGCGCCGCGGGTCCGGCTGCGCCGCGCGTCCGGGCGCGTGGTGTCGGTCCGGTGGACGCCCACCCGGGGCGCGCGCCGCTACCTGGTCGCGGCGCGGCTCGGTGACGGGACGCGGCGGCTGCTCACGACGCGCGGGCGCTCGGTCCCCCTGCGCGGCGTCCCGGCCGGCGCCTCGGCTGACGTGACCGTGCTGGGCGTCGACGCGGACGCGCGCCGCAGCGCGGAGGGCCGGGCGCGGCTTGCCGCGCAGCCGCCGCTGGTCGTGCCGCGCTCGGTGCGGCGGTCGGATCTGCTCCGCGGGCGCCTGACCGTGACGTGCGCGAGCGGCGCCGACGGCGACTGCGCCGCGTTCGCCCGCGCCGGCGGTGCGGTGATCGGCAGCGGGAGCCGGGCCGTGCGCGCCGGCGACGTCGCGCGGGTGCGCGTCCGCCTGTCCCGGGCCGGGCGCGCGCGGGTCGCGCGGCGGCAGGTGCGGTCGCTGGCGCTCGACGTGCAGGTGGCCGGCGCGCCCGCGCGGACCGCGCGGGTGCGGGTCAGGCCGGGCTGAGGCCGGGCCGCGGCCCGCTCAGCACCCCTCGGGGCCGCAGGCGTCGCCGCCGGTGACGGTCGGGATCGCGGGCTCGGCGGGCAGCGCACGCTGGAGCAGGTCGCGCAGGACCTCGGCGGGCTGCGCGCCGGAGGCCGCGAACGTGCGGTCGACGACGAAGAACGGCACGCCGCGGATGCCGAGCTGCGCGGCGGTGCGCTCGTCCTCGCGGACCTCCTCGGCGAAGCCCTCGGTCAGCAGCACCTCGCGCGCCTCGTCGGCGGGCAGGCCGGCCTCGACCGCGAGGCGCTCGAGCGTGTCGCGGTCGCCGAGGTCGGCGCCCTCGCCGAGGTGGGCGCGGAACAGGCGCTCCTTCACCGCGTCCTGGATCCCGTGCGCGGCGCCGAGGTGCACGAGCCGGTGGGCGTCGAACGTGTTCGCGATCCGCTGCCGGTCGAGGCGGTACTCGAGGCCGTCCTCGGCCGCGATCGCCGTCACCCTCGCCTGCATCGCCTCGGCCTGCTCGCGCGGGATGCCGTACTTCTGCGACAGGTGCGTCGCCGCGTCGACGCCGGTGGTCCGCGGCGCCGACGGGTCGAGCTCGAAGCTGCGCCACGTGACCGTGACCTGATCGCGGTGCTCGAAGCCGGCCAGCGCGGCCTCGAGGCGGCGCTTGCCGACGTAGCACCAGGGGCAGGCGACGTCCGACCAGATCTCGACGTGCACGGGCGGGCTCCTCACATTGGTTGCGCGAACAACGATCGGCTTGGAGCGTAGCGCGTCGCCCGCCGGCCGCCTCACGCCTCCAGCCTGAAGCGGCCCACGAGCTCCTCGAGCGCGCCGGCCGTCGCCGCGAGCTGCTGCGCGCTCGAGGCGATCTCCTGCGCGGACGCGCTCGTCTGCTCGGTCGACGCCGAGACCTCCTGCGAGGAGGCGCTCGACTGCTCGGCGACCGCGGCGACCTCGGTCATGTCCGCCTGGACCTTCGCGGCGGACGCGGCGATCTGCTCCACCGCCGCGGCGATCGCGTCGACGCGCGAGGTCATGTCGCCGACCGATGCGCCGATCCGCTCGAACGCGTCGCGGGCCTGCTCGACGGTCGCGGCGCCCTCCTCCGAGCGCGTCGCGCCCTCCTCGACGACCACGACGGCCTGGGCGGTCTCGCTCTGGATCTCCTCGACGAGCGCCGAGATCGACGCGGCGGCCTCCTGGGACTCCTCGGCGAGCTTGCGGACCTCCTCGGCGACGACCGCGAACCCGCGGCCCTGCTCGCCGGCGCGGGCGGCCTCGATCGCGGCGTTCAGCGCCAGCAGGTTCGTCTGGCCGGCGATCCCGGTGATCGTCTCGACGATCCCGCCGATCTGCTCGCTCTTGCCGGCCAGCTCGCGCATCGCGGCAGTGACCTGCGCGGACGTCTCGCGGACCTGCCGCATCGCGGCGGTCGCCTCCGCGACCGCGCGCTCGCCCTGCTCGGCGATCCTGCGCGCCTGCTCGGCGGCCTGCGCGGTGGCCTGCGCCGACTGCGCCGACGCCCGGGTCGCCTGGCCGACCTCCTCGGTCGCGCCCTTGACCTGCTCGACCGAGCGGACCTGGCGCTCGGCGCCCTGCGCGACGTCGGACACCGCATGGCGATCTCCGATACGGCGCGGCCCGCCTCCTCGGAGGTCGAGGCCATCTCCTGCGAGGCCGACGACAGCGTCTGCGAGGACTCGGAGACGGCGCCGACGATCTCGCGCAGCCCGTCGCGGGAGGTGTTGTAGGAGGCGATCGCGGCCGCGACGCTGTCGCTGATCGCGTCGACCGAGGCGCCGACCTGGCCGAGCTCGTCGCGCGACGCGTCGTCGATCCGCTCGGCGTCGGCCTCGACCTCGAAGGTCAGGTCGCCGTCGGCCATCCGCTCCAGGCCGTGCGCCAGGCCGGCGACGTGGCGGTCGCGCAGCGTCGCCAGGCGCGCGATCGCCAGGCGGGCCGGGGCGACGACCGAGCGGGTGATCGCCAGCGCGAGCGCGATCCCGCCCAGCAGCGCCAGCGCGGTGATGACGAGGACGGTCCTGCGGGCCGACGCGGCGGTGGCGTGGGCCTGGTCGGCGATGCGGGCGCTCTCGCGGTCGATCGCGGCGCCGAGCTCCGCGGCGGCCTCGTCGGCCTTGTCGGCGGCGGGCACGACGGTGTTCAGGTAGAAGTCACGCGAGCCGGAGCGGTCCTCGACGCCGGCGGCGGTCTCGGCCTGCGAGCGCTCGGCGGCCTCGGCGATCGCGCCCTCGAGCTCGTCGGCCGCCTCGTCGGCGGTGCGCGCCTTCGCGGCGACCGCGGGGACGAGCCGGCTGGCCTCGGCGGCGGCCTCGTCGGCCTCCTCGGTGCGCGCGGCGAGCCGGTCGGCGAGCTCGGCCTCCTTCGCCCGGTCGCCGTCGTAGACGTAGAGCATCCGGACGATGTCGCGCGCGGCGACGTCGACGGTGTGCGTGAGGTCGCCGACGGCGTCCTGGGCACGGGTGGCGTCGACGAGCCTGTCGCCGTCGTCGCTCACGCCGCCCACGGCGGACAGGCCGCCGAGGGCGACCACGAGGCAGGCCAGGCAGACGGCGCCGAACGCCAAGAGCAGGCGCGGGCCGAGCTTGATGGTGCGGAGGACGTTCATGCGTGGGGCTCCCGGATCGGCTGGGCCGGACCACCGTGTCCGGCCGGTGCTCCCCCGATCGGCGGATCGGGTCGCCGGGTTGACACGATTGGACGCAGGCGCGTCCACGCGCTCTGCCCCGTGGCCGGTCGCGCCGGTGGCCCCGCGCCCCTACCCGCGCAGCGCCCGCGCGACGACGCGGTCGCGCCGTCGGCGTCTCCACCTCCGGCGGGCACACGCCGCCTCCCGCGTCCGCGCGACGGCGACCGCGGCGCCGTCGCGGACGTCGGCCTGCACCGGCTCGAGCCGCCCACCGGGACGCAGCGCGCCGCGCACGTCGGCCGGCCCGGCTCGGCAGCCTCGCCGGGCCGGGCCGGGCCGGGGCGGCCGCGCCGCCTACGCCGGGACGCCGACCGGCGCCTGGAGGCGGTCGGGCTCGAGCGTGCCGACGAGCGCGTCGAGCGGCACGCGGTCGCCGTGGCGGGCGGCGACGAGCTCGAACGTCTTGCCCCGGGCGGCGTCGATCGTGAGCAGGTCCGCGCACGCGTCCGCCAGGTCCGCGCGCGACAGCTTGCCCTCGCCGGTGTCGCCCTGGCTGACCGCGAGCGGCTCGCCGCCCGGCGCGTCGGTGAGCCAGCCGGCGCGCACGATGACGTACGGCAGCCCGGAGGCCCGCACGACCTCCTCGGCGCGCGCCTTCCAGCCGAGGCTGGTCGGCTCGACGTCGAGGTAGTGCTCGGGCCGCGTGGCGTGGATCGACGAGACGAACACGACGAGCCCCAGCCCGGCGCCCACCGCCTCGTGCATGAGGTGCTGGGTCCCGAAGTAGTCGACGATGACCGCGCTGTTCTCCTGGTCGGCCTGGCCGCAGGTGGCGACGATCATCACCCCGGCGCCGGTGAGCGCGGGCGCGAGCGTCTCCCGCCGGCGCAGGTCGCCCACGACCAGGCGCGCGTCGGAGGGCAGGACGGCACGGGCGCGCTCGGCGTCGCGCACGAGCGCGCGGACCGCGATGCCGCGCTCGAGCAGGCGCTCGACGATCCGCCGGCCCGTGCGGCCGGTGGCGCCGGCGACAACCACCGGCGCGGGCTGGGAGGTGCGGCGCCGCCGGGCGCGGCGGGCGGGCGCCGAGAGGATCGACGGTGTCAGGCGGCTGACAACCACCTCGCCCTCGGCGATGTCGATCCGCTCCATCTCGAACTCGGCGAGGTGCTCGGCCACGTAGGCGGCCGCGAGCTCCTCCGAGCGCCGCGCGGACTCCGGGTCGGAGAACGCCGAGATCGTCTCGAGCTCCCCGTCGCCGGTGTCGATCGCCTGGTAGCCGAGGAATCCCGGCTCCTGGCTGAGTGCGGGGGCGAACTCACGCTCCAGCCGGCGCGCCAGAGCGTCCACCGAGCCCGCGCCGATCGTGTACCGCCGGACGCTCACGTACATCGCTGCTCTCTCCTCACCGCCAGGAAGACCTACTCGTAGCGGTTGATACTAGAGCGTCCGGCGGATGATCCGGTGGAGCGTGGTCAGGCCCCGTCCTGATCGCGCACGGTGAACGCGATCTGCTGCCCGTCGCTCTGGGCGTCCAGGACCTTGTCGTCGAGGATCTCGGTGACCTCCTCCCCGACGAAGACCTGGGCGCCGTTGTGCTCGACGATCGCGTCGTTCTCCTGGGGGCCGGGCACGAGGCCGAGGCCGATCTGCGCGCCCTCGCCGTCCTGGCTCACGACTCCGATCCGCAGGCCCGCCCCCGCGGGCGCCTGCTGCTGCTCGAGGATGTCCCCGATGGCCTGGGCGGCGCTGTCACTGACGGCGAGCATGCTCGCCTCCTTCCTTCGCTCACAGGACATGCCCACCCTAGCGACCCGCGCGGCGGCGCTCCGCAGGCGGTGGTCCGATCGCGAACGGAGCGCGGCGAGGCGTGTGCGGGGAGCGGCGCAGGGCTCACCGCGCGGTGGAGCCGATGCGTGGCGCGCGGGCGGTCCCGGGCGGCCTGCGGCGGGTGGTCCGCGCCCGGAGTCGGCGGGGGCGGGCTGTGCGCGCGCCGTTCGGGACCGGGTGGTGGCGGGTCGGGCGTGGTCCGGACGGCCGCTGGTCAGGGCGGTGTCAGCGCCATCGACGTGGCAGGTCTGCCGTCCTCGCGGCGGGGGGTCACGTGGGGCCTGACGGCGGCCATGGGATTCTCCCCGTAGGCGGCCATCGAAAGTCCCCACTGGCGGTCGTCGGTTCTCCCCACCGGTGGCCGTCGGATCTCCCCACGGTCCTGTCCTGAGCGGCCGGTAGTTCG